>Ga0209086_10002824_pt1 | contig 13388 bp, 14 predicted proteins | sample M_130207_XF_Meta_FD_187312 | JGI IMG/M metagenome (GOLD analysis project Ga0209086, IMG submission 187312) | Freshwater microbial communities from Lake Montjoie, Canada to study carbon cycling - M_130207_XF_MetaG (SPAdes) (version 2) | ecosystem: Environmental > Aquatic > Freshwater > Lake...
AAAAATACGCCTTTGCTTTTCAAATGATGGCCTATATTTCCCGACTATCTATCTTTCGCAAAGCACTTCAAGGCAATTACGATGTTATTATTACCGAACGTAGTATGTATACGGATTTTCATGTATTTGCACAAATGCTCTATGATGATAAGAAAATAGAAGAGATTGAATTTGTTATTTATAAAAAGTGGTTTAATGAATTTATTGAAGAATTTCCAAAAATCAATTATATTTATATTAAAACTGATCCCGACATAGCACATGAGCGTGTTTTAAAACGCTCACGGCAAGGTGAAACAATCCCATTAGATTATTTGGAAAAATGCCACGCCTACCACGAAAAATGGCTTAAAACAGTCGACGGCAATAAACGCGTCTTTGACGCCAATTGCGATATTACAAATGACACGGAAATGTTAGACAACTGGTTAGATCGTATTAATTATTATATAAATGTATTATTGGGGTAATTTTATAAAGAACAATATTATTATTTATAAAATTGTAGGGAAAAGTATATAGCAAAAAATATAAAAACAACTTGTTTTTTTATATTTGTAAAAAGCATATAAATAGTTAATTATACAGTATAATATTCGCAATAAAATGAAAATTTTAGATGATGTCAAACTGGATTTTTCAGACGTCCTTTTGCTCCCCAAACGCAGTCCCTATTCATCCAGGTCGGAAGTCGCATTAGAGCGCACTATTAAATTCAAATATTCACCGCTAACCTGGACAGGTATTCCGATTATGGTCAGTAATATGGATACAACAGGCACATTTGAAATGGCAAAAGAATTGGGAAAACACAAAGTCATCACGTGTCTACATAAATATTATAAACCCTATGATTTTTTACAACAATACGAATATTTAAATAGAGAGTATTATGCGGTGACCAGTGGTATTAATGATGCTGATTTGGTTAATTTGGACGAAATAATTCGCTTGGTCAATCCAAAAATTATTTGTATGGATGTGGCAAATGGGTATATGCATAAATTTGTAGAGAAATGTAGTGAAGTGCGAGGAAAGTATCCCGACAAGATTATTATTGCCGGTAATGTCTGTACATCGGAAGGAGTGTTGGATTTGGTGATGAATGGCAAGGTGGACATTGTAAAAGTAGGACTAGGGAATGGCAGTTGTTGCACTACACGAAAGCAGACGGGGGTGGGTATGCCGCAGTTAAGTGCGGTGATGGAATGCTCCGATACCGCACATGGAATTGATGCGCATATTATTAGTGATGGTGGTATACAAGTCATTGGTGATTTTTCCAAGGCATACGCTGCAGGGGCGGATTTTGTGATGAGTGGGTCCATGTTCGCAGGGCATGTAGAAAGTGGAGGGGATTTGATCGAAGATAAAGCAGCAGAAAAAATGTACAAGATTTTTTATGGGATGAGTTCTACTACCGCAATGAATAAATACAGTGGCGGGGTTGCCAAATACCGCAGTAGTGAGGGTAAAACAGTAAAACTGGAATTTAGAGGTCCGATAGAAGCGACTATATTGGAAATTCTTGGAGGAATTCGATCCAGCATGACGTATTTAGGTGCTAAAAAAATAAAAGATATTCCCAAGTGTGCAACATTTATAAGGGTGAATCGGCAATTGAATCAGATTTATTCTTAAGGGAAAGGGGGCACGCCCCCTTTGAAACCCCTATTGGAAGTTAATCCCTTTTACACCTTTTCACATTTAAAACGCCGATTTTTATTAAATTATTTTTATAAATATATAGTGTAAATTAAAAAATTGAAACACTTTTCATAATAATTATTATAGGTATTTTCCAAACCAAACAATCAAAATGGATTCGCAAACTGAATTTATTCGCGATTTTGAAATAACATTCATACGTGACGACGAGGGCAGGTTCAATGTAAGTAATACATCACAAGTTACAGAATGGTATACTAAACATATCGCTACATTGAGTTGTTTTGAAGGCGTTAGAAAGCCTGCATCGCCTCAATTTTTAAAAAATCAAAAACAAAACGAGGATACGGTACGTGGTTTGTATCTATTTGGAATTAGATACTACAATGAACTCATAGAAAAGAGGGATAATTTATAAAAAATACAAAAAATAAATAAAAAATACAAAAAATAAATAAAAAATACAAAAAATAAATAAAAAATAAAAAAAAAAAATAAAAAATACAAAAAATAAATAAAAAATACAAAAAATAAATAAAAAATGTATTTTTTATTTTAATATTTAAAAATCGGCGTTTTAAATGTGTAAAGGTGTAAAACCCCTTTAAAACCCCTTTAAAACCCCTTTAAAACCCCTTTAAAACACCTTTAAAACACATTTAAAACCTCCTTTTAACCCCTTAAATAAGGGGGGGTCTGGGGGTCTCCCCCAAAAATTGAAACAATTTAATACCCCATTAATAGATATATATTAACCAGTAACACTATGTCTAATAACGAAAAGTATTACATTAAAAAAGATGTCACTCAACATGAAGTAGATATGCATCAACATATTTATGATTTAAAACTTCCCAATATTCATGCACCCAAAATAGTTAGTTATAATAAAAAGACGAAAGAGATGGTTCTTGTCAAAATAGGAAATATGAATATTTCAGATTGGTATGGTGCAGAGGAAAAGAATATAAGTGTAGAATTGTTTGATCAAATTCGCCAAATCATTAAAACCCTCTATGATAATAATATCGCCTATCCTGACATTACAGGATACAATTTTATCGAACACGATAATAAATTATGGATTTTGGATTTCGAACATTCTTATTTTATAAAGCATAAACATACGCAATTTGTAGAAAAGTTTATAAAGGGATTGAATAAATGGAATCCGGCATTTAAGTAAAATATGCTTTCACAGTAGAACACGTTCAAAAAAGCATGGCAAAAAGTGCCGCCAAAATAAAAAGGAGGGGTCCAAGGGGAACCTAGGTTCTCCTTTTAATTCGTCAGCATTTTAATATTAAAATGACTACTTCCTTTATACTTTAAAAAATCACTTTCACTAGACGTTGTCGGGAATAATTCTTTACCATAAATGTCTTGTAAAATTAACCATTCAAAAAGTCCACCCTGGTAAATGTAAACATTATAAAATCCAAACCCAATAAGTTGGTCGTATTTTTTCATGGTGTTGGTATCACATGAATTCACGCCATAAATAATAATACGAATTGTTTTATCTTTACTGAGTTGCGCATTTAAAAACTCTACTTCTTTGTCAATGGCGATGGTTGCTTTAATAAGACATTTTTGATTGGTTGCATCTAATGTATTGATAATAATACTTGTTGTATCATTTATAGCATATTGCATATCTTCAAAATTTATATTTTTTATGATGGACTGACTATTTCCCATTTTAATGTGTGGTAAATTATAAAAGTTTATATTTAAATTTTTATAATTTTTATTTATTTATTTATTTATTTATTTTTATTCTTCCGTGTTTTACGTTTTTTATTTTTATTTTTCCTACTCATTATTCTTTTACCACCAAGAGCGATTATTCGTTCACTTGGTGTAATAATAGAGTCATCCTCATTATCGTCCCATGTAATAGTTAATTCAAACATATATATAGGACTCTTTCTCATAGGTTCAAAACGATCAAATAATGTTAAATCTGTAGAGCAAGGTAATCCATTTGCAGGATTTGTAATTCCTTTGTGTTTTATTGTAATTCCTAGACTTGCTAATTCAGCAGTTATAGTAGGTATAGTTGTATTTGTGGACGGTATAAAATAATACTCTCCTATTTGTGTAATTTTGCCTTTTGTATTAGGTGCAGCAGGATCAAATTGACCTTTCTTGCCTTTATATCTTAATATAGATGCGTTGCTAAATTTATCCGCTGATCTTACTATACCTTTGGTTACAACAAATGCCTCAACATATGACTCACTCATTGAATTCACAATACCATTAGTATAATCCATAACATGATCACTTGTTGTTAGTCTTGCAGGTTTACCTACTGCTGGATCAGGAACTACTACATCTACTGTCTTTGTAATTTTTTGAAATATATATCCGTTTACATTTGGCACATATTTTAAATCATTGCCATTTATATCAGTAATTTGGAAATCTCGTGTGTAAGAAAAATCTCCAGACGCAGCCACTGTATTTTTTGATGTTTGTGGGTCTGTTCGTATTAAAAATTCGTCATATATGGTTTTGGGAACTGTTGTCTTTGTCTTTGTCTTTGCCTTTGTCTTTGCCTTTGTCTTTGTAGCTGTTGCCATTATGTAATAAATAAATATTATATTATATTTATTTATGAATTTACAAGTTCATGTTTATATCAGTCTACTAAAATTGGCTGATCCTGAAGGAAGATTATTTTCGGGAAAAAGCGCAAAGGGAATACTCACAAGAGGTATTGCCAGATTAGAATTGCGGTTAAACCAAAACGATAAAGGAATGGTAAGTGGTGTAGATTCATCATTATTTACAGGTTCATTAAATTGGGTTCTACACAATGGACATGAATTATTAGTTCGTGTCCATTGTGTCAAACATTCATCGTGAAAATTATGCTGACAAGATGTTATTTTTATCGTATCATCTGTTATATCTTCTAAACAAATGGGACAGTTTTCATGTGATTGTGATGTCATTTACTGGAAAGTATTACAGATTTATGTTTAATTAAATTTAATTATTATATTTACATCTTCTTTTTTAATAACTTTCGCTGCTGATATGGAGAGTTCTTCTCGTTTCTTCCGTGTACTATTTGGCGCTGTTATCTTCCGCTTTGCAGTGCTATTTCGATTATTCATATCCTTCTCAATCTCAGCATAATTGGTCTCAATATATGAAATAACTTCATTGTCAAATGCCCATTTAAAAAAATTCAATTGGCCCAGAGTGGTCTGAATAAGTGAATTATCTTTATATGGAATTGTGATGCGTTCCCAGCGACAAAAAGGATCAAATTTTTTTTTAGAATAAGAGCGTAATTTCAACTTATAGTCGACATAGACTTTAAAACGTTTGGCAGGATTGGAAGTTAAATTATAAACTGTATAGTGCTTCTTGGCATAATTCGTGGTAAACCAGTCGACTATACGTAATGAAATATTTGCTTCACCATTAATGATACGCAACATTTGTTCTATTTTATCGCTGTCTTTATAATAAGATAATAGATTACTTAATAGTAGACTATTTTGTGTTGTACACGTTGCCATTTTAATTAATTCATAAATGATTATATTTAAGTATAAACAAGTTTATTTCTTATTATTTATCTAAAATGGGGTTCTCTGTTGAGGAGGGGTCTAAGGGGAACCTAGGTTCCCCTCTTTATAATTGGAATTTTTAGGAATTAAAAAGTTTTGTTGCACTTCTAAATCATGTAGATAGTTGTTGTTTGCCATAAATGGATTTTGTCCAATTTGACTTATCATATTTCTATCGTTGAGTTTATTATTCGCTACTTCTCTTTTATTACTTCCTTTTATAAATTCATCTCCTATTGTGATTTCATTGTTTTTTTTAACATCTTTTTCTTTTTCTTTTTCTTTTTCTTTTACTTTTAAAAACGGATGATCATTTTTAAATGATTTTTCTACTTTTTCTCCGGTTGACCAAATAAAGTGTTCCATATAGAAAAAGGTATGACCAAAAATATAGGGAAAACAACGTATATGTTGAATAAGTGATTTTTCACGCTTATACTTTTTTTAAAACTAACTTTTTAGTAAAATCAAACTTGTCCATACTGGTCACTCGTCGTTGTAGATTACATTTCAAACAAGCAATGATGGTATTCTCACAACTATGACACAAATCGTTATCTTTTCGATCGAGTGTCCACTGTGTCGGTTCGCGCACATTTTTATACAATACTAAAACATTAGACGAACAATAGAAACATTTCAATTTCGATGCGACAAGTTTCTCTACAACTTCTTCTAAAGTGATTAATTTGGTTTGATCAAATATTTCTTTTTTAATATCCTGACCTTTATAACCATTTATTTTTTTTTCCAATTCCTTATGTAGTAATTCTTTATATTCAAAAGGCATATCCAAATAAAGTTTTCGAATCATATCAAATTGTATAATCGTATTTTCATTATTAAAATCATCCATACCCTCTCGAACCCTACATTTTTCAACATTCTCATCTAAATTTGCTTTCAAACATTTATAGATGTTGTTTTTGCCTTTGATGGTGACTTGTTTCATACAAACAACCTTTAAAAAAGGTTGTGCCAAACTACGGATGAAAGGTTTGACCAAAACTACGGAAAAAGGTTGTGCCAATATATAAATAATTAATTAAATTTAAAAGACTATAAAAAATGGGGTTAAACACATTCATATATAGTATATAAGAATGGCGAATGAAGAATGTCAAGAACTTAAAAACATAAAATATAAAAATATGCTTTTAAGTGGTAATAATATTATTAATACACCAACAGTAAATTCAAAACAAGCAAATATTGACATGTTTTTAGATAAAGAGTCCAAATTAAACAAAAGTGAACCATGGAATAAATTAAATAAAACTGCCAAAATTACTCAACTCAATGAATATGTAGATTTAATTTCTACTGAGCACAAACTTTCACAAGACGAAATTAATAATTTGAAAGGATATTTAACCGAAGGTTTGGATAAAAAGAAATTACAGCATGTTAAAGATGTCCAATATGACAAGGCAACTAATAAAATTAAACTGATCCCTTGTCTACACTTTAATCCAATTACCAGAAAATTTACTATTAAGCGACAAGAAAAGCGTGTATCCACTTTAAAATCCTTGGGAACCGGAAAACCGAAAAAGAAGATTGAATAGCATACTCTACAAAATTGATATAAATATTAATTACTAATCATTATAATAATTAATATTTATAAATTTAAATGATTACTCCGGATGAGAAAACTATTTTAATTGAAAATGCTGGTTTACTTATACATGAATTGGTGTCCAGCGAACCCATGATGTATATACAACCTTATTTTCATACTTATATTATTGACCAAGTCTCGGACCTTATCGAGAAGCAATTGAATGAAGTATATTTTGGTGCTTTTATATGCGCAAGCACAAGCGTCAGCAGCACAAGCACAAGCGTCAGCAGCACAAGCACAAGCGCCAGCGCCACTAGCATATGTGATGAACTCGATGATTGTATCAACCGTGCAATGAATCTATTTTATAAACATATTGCGCCACGCCGATCTTATTTAACTACTTTTATTCGTGTCAAACCGAATATTGAGAAAATGAAAACAAAGATAACGTATTTAAAAGACATTTTTCAACCAGTTCAGCGCACACCTGAATGGTATGAGTTTCGCTCGAAATGCCTAACCGCCAGTAATATTTGGAAAGCGTTTATTAGTGACAGCACTCGTAATCAATTGATTTACGAAAAATGTCAACCTATAAATGTAGACAAATATACACATGTATCTACTGAAACATCAATGCATTGGGGTAATAAATATGAACCCCTCTCTATTTTGATTTACGAGCGCAAATATAAAACACATGTCAGTGATTTTGGATGCATTCCACACAAAACCGTTCACTTTTTAGCAGCATCACCAGATGGTATAAACACGCTAGAAACATCTGATAGATTTGGGCGTATGTTGGAAGTTAAAAATATTGTGAATCGTGACATTGATGGAAATCCTAAAATGGAATATTGGATTCAAATGCAAGTTCAAATGGAAGTATGTAATCTAAATGAATGTGATTTCTTAGAAACACGATTCAATGAATATGATTCGCTTGACGATTTTGAATGCGATAGTTTTGGCAATTGCTCTTATTCCCATACCAAATATGGTAAAAAAAAGGGTGTAATTATTATGTATTATACACAAGAACAAACTCCTCATTACGAATACGCACCTCTCGGATTATCAAAAGAAGCATTTGAAAAATGGGAAGAAGAAAATTTAAACACGCATTCACATATGAATTGGATTAAAAATATTTATTGGAAACTAGACGAGATGAGTTGCGTCTTGGTTTTGCGTAATAAATTATGGTTTGACACTGCATTGCCACTATTAGAGAACTTGTGGGCAACTATTGTTAAAGAAAAACTAAACAACAGTTTTACCCATCGTGCTCCTAATAAAAAAAATAAGGTAATTAAAACTAACAGTGATGGTAGTAAATGTTATATAAATATTCAAGAAGTGATGAATATGGCAGAAGCGCATACAGAAGCGCCTACAGAAGCGCCTACAGAAGTGACTATACAAGCGTCAGCAGTAATAACAGAAGATGATTCTACTAATAAAACAATAACCATCTCAACTCCAACATTATATCATTATTTCAAAAAAGTAGAGAAACAATTTATTGATTCATCATAGTTGTGGCAACTTGAAAATTTACACGGCGTTCATTGTTCCACTGCGGTGGCACCGAGGGTTCAAACATTTTTTGTTGGGTAGGTTTGTAAAGTCCATCACACATATCTGGTGCAGTGCATTGACCATTCGTTGGTAAAGTCCAATAACGTAAATTATTACTTTTAACAGAATGTGCCGGAAAAATGTAATCATCAACATAGATTTGTGCAGCTCCCAATGGTGACGCACCGGGGTGTTCCATGACATTATAACTATCATACAGCAACGGTTTATCTACTGCCACGGGATAATCACCGCTATTTAAAAATCCTTCCAAATATGTTTTTTGTTGTATTTTTTGAAAAATATTCATAATAATAATATAAATAACATAAATAAGTAGTAGAGAAATAGAAAAACGAATTGCTTTACTTATAAAATGAGGAGTTCCTTTAAAAACCATATTATATATTATACTATTATATATTTATTTTTCATTTTTATATTTTTACTTTTAACTTTTTACTTTTTACTTGTTTTTTTATTTTTTTGTTTTGTCAAAAATCTGGAATAGGAAGAAACAAATTTTTCACCCATTATTAAAGTTTTTAATTTATCCATTTTAATTCCATCTTGTTCGTTCTCGTGTGTATAATATATTTGTCTAATATTTATTAAATGTAGATTCTTCTCTATTAATTCTAAACACCTAGCACACGGTTTACTATTACATCCGTTGGTTCTAGCAACAATTAAATAGAGCGGTTTTCGTTTATTATAGATACGCTGTCTATTCTCTATTACTAGTCTTAATGCCATTTCTTCGGCATGTTCGGTGATTTGATTTTTAGTATCATATACATTATAACCATAACTGAGCGGTTCACCTTTTTTAGTGACGATGACACACATGTGTTTAAATTTCGTGTCCTTACCATTTGCTGTCTGTGTTTGTCTCTTGAGTATAAGATGTTCTATAAAATAGATTAATATATTATGTTTGACCATTTTTTAAGTTATTAATGATTAGTATTATATAATAAATATAATCAATTTATTATTTAATTTTATTTATTTAATTTTATTTATTTAATTTTATTTATTATTGAAAATTAAAATATTATTATTAACCTATATAAACCTATATTGTTATGTTAAATAACAGATGGAGCAAGAGCAAGAAATGCGTGTTACAAAACGCGATGGAAAATTAGAAGATGTGTCGTTTGATAAAATTTTAAAGCGTGTTAAAAAGTTGGGAGCAATTCCGCTTGCGGTCGGGGCAAACATTCCAGAAGCAATTCCGCTTGCGGTCGGGGCAAACATTCCAGAAGCAATTCCGCTTGCGGTCGGGGCAAACATTCCAGAAGCAATTCCGCAGGGGGCGTTGCCCCCTTGCCCGCGACCACAAGCGCAATTGCCACTAGTAGTAAACTACAGTCAACTCGTCATGAAAGTCATCGACCAACTCTATGATAAAATTCGCACGACCGATATCGATGAACTCACTGCCGAGCAATGTGCCGCATTATCAACTAAGCATTTGGATTATGCAACACTCGCCAATCGGATTGTAGTCTCTAATAATCATAAAAATACGCTCGCTTCTTTTTCCGACTCCATGGAACTCTTGTATAATTTTACCGATGTGCATGGCATTCAGAAACCGCTGATTGATTCAACTTTTTGGCAGTTTATTGCGGCAAATCGCACTACGATCGATGGTATGATTGATTATTCGCGAGATTATCTGTTCGACTATTTCGGATTCAAGACACTGGAACGTGCCTATTTAATGCGTGTCAACAATAAAGTCATCGAACGACCCCAGCATATGTGGATGCGTGTTGCACTAGGTATTCATCAATCCGATTTAACCAGTGTAAATTTATTAACCAGTGTAAAAGAAACATATGATCTTATGTCTAACAAATATTTTACCCATGCGACACCCACGCTATTCAATGCGGGTACACCGCGTCCGCAACTGAGTTCTTGTTATTTAATCAGTATGGAAAGTGACAGTATCGATGGTATCTACAATACCTTGAAAGATTGTGCCAAGATTTCTAAATGGGCAGGTGGTATTGGACTACATATTCATAATATTCGGGCGACCGGGTCGCATATCGATGGCACGAATGGCACCAGTAATGGTATTGTGCCCATGCTACGCAATTTTAACGCTACCGCCCGTTATGTGGACCAAGGCGGCGGCAAACGCAATGGTTCCTTCGCCATTTATTTAGAACCTTGGCATGCGGATGTGGAAGCATTTCTCGATCTCAAAAAGAATCACGGGGATGAGGAAATGCGCGCTCGTGACCTGTTTTATGCCTTGTGGATTCCCGATCTCTTTATGGAACGGGTCAAGGCAGACGGCGAATGGGCACTTTTTTGTCCCCATAAATGCCCAGGTCTTGCCGACTGTTTTGGAGAGGAATTTCGCCTGCTTTATACTAAATATGTCAACGAAGGCAAATCCAACAAAATTATTAAAGCACGTGAATTATGGTTTAAGGTTTTGGACAGTCAAATGGAAACGGGAACACCTTATTTGTTGTATAAAGATGCGGCAAACCGGAAAAGCAATCAACAAAATCTTGGCACTATTAAGTCCAGTAATCTTTGCGTGGCGCCAGAAACACAAGTGCTGACCGATAAAGGTTATTTTGAGATTAAAGCATTGGAAGGTAAAACAATAAATGTATGGAATGGCGAAGAATTTAGTGAAACGGTCGTCACTAAAACGGGTGTTGATCAAAAACTCATCACGATTGAAACCAGCGACGGATGTAGTTTAGATTGCACACCTTATCATAAATTTTTAATTCAAAGGGGTGAAAAAGTAGAGATTGTAGAAGCATGTCAATTAACAATTGACGACCAACTTATTAAATGTAGTTTTCCTATTATTCATGGTAGTGAAGTATATCCACCATCTATGATCAATCGTGTGGTTGTTCCTGTTAATGCCTCTATTATAAATAAAATAAATTGGTTGAGTAATTATTTTGACTACTATACAAGTAGTAGTATTATTATTAGTGGGACACTACATTTGTCAAATGCAAATAAAAATATTGCTATTCAAATGAAATACATGTTACAAACATGTGGTATCAATCCAAAATTAAGATGTTCAACCAACTTATCCTCTTTAATTATTTCTTCGGTAGATTTACATAGATTGATTGAGTTGGGGTTTAAATCCAACCGACTAAATGTAAATTTAATTAAAACAATAGAAGTAGATAGTAGACCCGAGATAACCATTAAAAATATTCTACACACGGGTAGAACCGATGATACATATTGTTTTAATGAATCGAAAAGACATGCTGGTATATTTAATGGGATGATTACATCGCAATGTACAGAAATTATGGAGTATAGTGATGATAACGAAACCGCGGTCTGTAATCTTGCCAGTATTGGACTGGCAATGTTTGTCAGCACGGTAGACAAAACATTTGATTATGCCAAACTCCATTCGGTCACCAAAGTGGTCACCCGTAATTTAAACAAAGTGATTGATATTAATTATTACCCGACCGAGAAAACGCGTATAAGCAACCTCTTACATCGTCCGATTGGGATTGGGGTACAAGGATTGGCGGATATGTTTGCTCTTATGGACATTCCCTTTCATAGTGACGATGCGCGTCGCGTTAACAAACTCGTCTTTGAAACCATCTATCATGCTGCCCTAGAATGTTCGAATGAAATTGCGATTGAACGGCAACAGGCGTTAAACGATGTATGGGTGCCAGGGGCGCAACTTTTCACAGACAAAAATGATCCCATATGTAATACCTATTATCCAGTGAGTGCTGAATTGCAGTCGGTTTTACAACACCATAAACCCATTCTGGCAGAACTGAAAAATTTAAAACGGACACATGCCGGTGCCTACAGTTCTTTTTCCGATTCGCCAGCATCGTGGGGAGAATTACAGTTTGACATGTGGGGTGTTGATCCCGGTAATGGGCGCTACAACTGGACTGCCCTGAAAGAAAGTATTATTGCGCATGGGTTGCGCAATTCTCTACTCGTGGCACCGATGCCAACTGCGTCCACCTCGCAAATTCTGGGCAATAATGAATGTTTTGAACCTTTCACCAGTAATATTTATAGTCGTCGCACCAACGCAGGTGAATTTGTCATTATAAATAAATATTTAATGAAAGAACTGATGGACTTGGGACTGTGGAATGAAGAGTTAAAGGACAATATTATTGTAAATAAAGGCAGTATTCAACATATTGACTTTATTCCGAAACATATCAGGGATAAGTATAAAATTGTGTGGGAAATTCCGATGAAGCATGTGATTGATATGGCGACGGACCGCGGTGCCTACATTTGCCAAAGCCAGAGTTTAAATTTATGGATGGAAGACCCGGACTATAAAGCGTTGACCTCGATGCACTTTTATGCGTGGCAAGCGGGACTGAAAACGGGCATGTATTATTTGCGTCGCAAGGCGAAACATCAGGCACAACAGTTTACGATTGCACCGACGAATGTGGCGAATGCAAATGCTAATAGTAGTAGCAATGAAAAAATATTGGAAGATGAACCGTGTGAGATGTGTTCGTCTTAATATATAATAATAACACTTCACCACATTTTAATATATTTCAATTTTCACGTTCTATTTTATATTTATTACAAACTTTTACTCGCTTATAATATATTAAATTTGTAGCAAAATAAATTTAATATATTGTATTATTTATGAAATAAAATTGAAATACTTTTTCAAATAAAATACAATTATAAAAGTGATATATATACTAACGCTATGGACGCATTAACATCAACTGATTCATCGTTTGAAAAATCCACAAATGAATTAGTACAACCAATACATATAAAAAATACAAAACAAGAAAAAACGGAAGCTTCAAAGAAAGAAAAAAAAGAAAAACAAGAAAAAGCGAAAGCTTTAAAGCAAGAAAAACAAGAAAAAGCGAAAGCTTTAAAGCAAGAAAAACAAGAAAAAGCGAAAGCTTTAAAGCAAGAAAAACAAGAAA
>Ga0209086_10002828_pt1 | contig 13382 bp, 11 predicted proteins | sample M_130207_XF_Meta_FD_187312 | JGI IMG/M metagenome (GOLD analysis project Ga0209086, IMG submission 187312) | Freshwater microbial communities from Lake Montjoie, Canada to study carbon cycling - M_130207_XF_MetaG (SPAdes) (version 2) | ecosystem: Environmental > Aquatic > Freshwater > Lake...
GAACCCGTTCACGAGAATCTTTTGGTTTAAGGGCTTCCAAGTATACTAATTTGACGGCAAACCTAAATCCAATCATAAAAAAGAAAGAAGCTAGAAATTCAATCAAAAGGACAGACATTGGGAATAAATAATAACCATCCCAGAAATTAAATCGAATTATTCCCAACACTACAAACGCCGCAGATGATGTAAATGAAGCGAAAAATATTCGTCGAAGATCTTCTGTAGAGGTATGTCGAACTAGGCCTCGATGAATTTTAAATTGAAAGAAAACAATGAATTTAACGAGTATAAATAAAAGTATTGATTTGGATAGAATATCTAATTCTTGTTCGATTAATAATGCCTCTGCTTTTAAATCAAAACGGATGAGGTACGCAAAAAACAACCCTATGATTGACAAAAACAAATCAATCAAGATATGATTGATATTATGAAACAAAACGAGATTGATATTTTTGATTTAAAAGATGGACAAATACAATACAAGAAAGAAACAAAACGCGTGGCATTAAGTCAAAAACGATTATTAATGATTTTATCTAAACATCCTCAATTGGGAGAAGAACAAGCCATTGCTTTAAATGAATATGTTTATGAAAATCGAGAAGAAGTAGTAAAAGAATCCATTGTTCGAAAAATAAACAAGTCAAATCCGGAACCTATTTAATTTTATTTGATCTTTTCATATCAGCCCGAATTTACGAATGCCATATTCACCATTGATCATTTCACATTTCGCAATTATTTCTGGATTTTTTTTCTCATTCAATATATCTTCGGTCTTATATACATTGTTGTATTGATCTATGTAATATACAATTCCATGAATGTCTTTTGCAAATACTTCTGCATTTAATAATTCTTGTTCTGTATTTACATTTTCTTTATCGGTTACTACTCCATGTGGAACCCCTTTTGCATGTGTTCCACAATATTCATATCCTTCCTTTTGTTTTCTAGTGCACTGTTCACCATTGGCTCTTTTGGCGATACATCGATTGCATCCAGGTATACAATTCTTGATCCTTTTTCTTTTAGACACGTCTTCTTTGGTGAGAACCAAACATTCATAATTATATATTTCCTGTAAATAATCATTCATGCGTTTTTCCTCTATTTCTGGAAACATTTCCAATGTTTTCTGTTTTATATGGGCTTTTAAATCCGTAACATAGGTCTTGATTTTCTTATTAATATGTCTATCCATTCTTGGTTTCTATTCTACTAAATATTATCTCTTTTATTTTTAAATCATTCTTTAAAAATAAATTGTTCAATTTTTTCGTTTTATCCACCAAAAAAAAATGGTCCATTTATCTGAAATAGTGTAATGTTTATACTATACTGATTTTACTTTATTTTATTTTATTTCATCATTTTACGAATTTCTTCCACGATTTTTTTACATTCCATAAATGCATGTTTTAAATGATATTGCACCGTATTTTTCTCCGTGGCTTTTTTATAAGCAATTCTCAAGACTCCATAAGAATCATGTGGATGGAATTTCTTAAAACTACAAAAGGATAATTCTTTTTCTCCTTTGAAATATAATTCATACAATATAAACGACAACATATTTCCTAAAGTATCGTCTTCTTTTTCTAAAATAATATCGTAACTATGTTGCATCGTAGATTCGATAATCGTATCATATCCTTCTTTTCTAGATTGACTACTTTCTAGAATAGGAATACTCATCTCTTCCAATGCAGACACTTTTTGATCGAATTTACTTATTAGATACGAACATGCCTTATGCACAATATCTTTATTTTCATATACTCCTACACTTTTGATTACAAAATCATAACTATTCGGTAGGTAATATCGTTGTGCATCCAAATTCCAAAAATCCATTTTTACATTGTCAATTTCTTCCTCGTTTTTATCTTCCTCCTTCATTTGTTTTTCTTTTTCTTCCCATACCGTTTTTGCCTTCACCATATCCATTGTAAAACCATACGTGCATTTAGATACTGCATTAAACATACTATTCACTCTCGCACTCGCAATGGAGAAATTCGCAATCAAGGATAATTCTTCTCCTGGAATAGTAAGGCCAATTTTCGGTCTTAATCGAACCAAATCAATATAATACTGTGTAATTTCATTCGGCGGGAATATTTTACGAACTTCTTCTTCGCTTAAATAGTTTTGGGTTTCCTTATGACGTAATTGAATATCTTTTGTTGTAACCATTCGTATCACTTGTTCGTCTACGTCATTTTTCACATTTATTTCTAAGAAATGTTTATCTACAAAATCCATATCATTTACATGAATGGGTATACAACTCAATCTTTGTAAAATGATTTCATTATGTAATCGCGAGGTGTTTTTACGAATGATACATTGATTTACTTTACTATCTTCGGTTCTTATCACTACCATTGGAATATCGGTCAGTATGGTTCTTCTCAATGCATTGGCAAAACATTTATCGACTCCCGATAAACGAAAAGAGAGAATGGAATCGTTTTCTAATATATTTTCAATCTTTGGATTTGTCGACATGATTCTCTTAACTATTTTGTTTATAGTATAAGATATATATTTTTATATCAATTTTTTCCGTTTTATAATTTGATCCATGGTTGAGATGGCATGTTTTTCAAATAGTTTCCCCATCGTTTATATTTAGGATGTTTTTTAACGTATTTTTTTACATTGAATTCCGTTCCACAAGAACTTCCAAATCTCCCTATAAATGACATTTCGTTGGCCATTTTTGTATCTACTATTTTTCCGTCCGTGCATCCGTATGGATAATACTGGGATCTATTCGATTTTCTAGGATCTAAATGTGTATGTTTACAAATAGTTCTACTATTTCCTATAGTTTCTCTGTCTAAATATACATCATAATGATCGGCAATGATTTTTTTCGCATTTTCGATTGTGATATTTCCCGCATATTTTTCGTATAATAAATAATGTAATCGCATATTCCTCGCACCACTCGCGGTTTTCGTATTTCCATATGTTTTATCCGCCGTTTCGGTTTTTCGAATCGTCTCATCATGTGCAGCATTGATTCCGTAAAATACACCTTCCTTCTTTCTCTCGATCGCATGCGTTTCTTTCGCTATTTCTAGTTGCATGATTTCTTTTCGTTTCGTATCTCCTAGGAACCAAGTGCATGGATAATCCCCGGCATTGTTTTTCAACATTATTTTTACATAATCATCGAGCGAATTTCCATATTGCATCGCTTGTCGAATACGACAAAAATAAGGTGCACCGAATTCGGGAGTATAATTTATATTTCCAATCGTAGATTCACATCCAATAATACCATTTTCTATAATGAAAAAATCGGTTCCACTACATATAAAACCGGGAGACGTTTGCATGACGATACGATGTCCTTCCGTTGGACATATTTCTAGGATAATATTCACTTTTTGTCCCGTCAATAAATCCGTATGTGTATTATGTGCCATTACGATATTTCCTTCGTAAATCGAAATAAACGCGCTACATCTTTCTTTTGGAACAATAGTATAGGTGCTTAAGAGACAATTCCATGCTACGATAAAATCAAACGAAAGGAGTGGATATCCTGCAGCAATCGCACCAGCAGAAATGCCTTGTAACTCTTCGAAAAATTCCGGAAAATCGGTTTGAATAATGGGAGTAATATTATCTCTACAGAACGTTTCGTAGTTTGTAACATTTTTGAAATATCCATTTGTTTCTAATATAAAGGAAAATGCATCTTGGATTTCTTGTAATTCTTTTGCTAATAAATAACCATGTGCAAATCCGCGTTCAAATGCATTTCCATGGATTTTTATACGAATCCATCCATTTTTTTCTGGATAACGTTTACCATGGATGTTTTGCGGAATGGTGTTTTTGATTGTTTTTCGTTTATTAGGATTCGTTTCTTTTTTTCTTTTGGTTTCTCTCATTTTTTATATTATATATACATATTTTTAACTAATTGAAATAATCCATTATTTACATGACCAGTAATATCAACCCTAGATGTTGTTTTATCTAAGAATGCATATAAATTAGGATGACATGTTTTTCTATTTTCTAATTCAAACAATAGTTGAAATAATGTATGTAAACAACGAGATTTATTCGTAGAAATAGAACATGATACAAAGCATAATGATTCAAATGCGACTGCTATATAGTTTGTTTCCGTATTTTTTATATTCATTATTATAGTTTGTATTTTATCTTCTAAAATATATATTAGTTGTTTTGACGGTTTTTTTTGAATACTAATAATTGCTTGAATTATCCAATTCATTTTAAAAATAGTATCGTTCGAATCATAGGTTAGTTCATAATTAGGTCTTCTACATCCTGCTTGAACTAAACCTATAAATATTTCCGGTTTTTCAAAATCATTTTCTGCATTTGGAAAATCATTCATTAATTTTTTACAGAATACAACCTTATCTTTACTATTATTGAACATACCGTAAATATATCCTAAAAAGGATAATGATTGTGAACTATATTGGTCAATATTATGAACGATATTCAGTATATTTTTTTTAATATTTTCTACATCCGTTTTTGTAAATATTGTTGGATATAAATCAATCAGTTTATACATAAGACTCAATGTAGAAATATTTCTTACTTGATCCGTTTGATTCCATTGTAAAATAGTATCTTTACATGAATATACAAATGGAAAAGATAATTTTACATTCATATTATTGATTAAAAATCGCGAAAAATTATATATAGAATTATAACTAAAATTTTCATATGTTAATAGTGTAATGAACTTTGATTTTATCTGTATTATTTTATAAGCAAATAGTTCAAAATCGTCCGTTTGAATATTTGCTTTTTCTTTTATTGAATTTAACATTTTGGTCCAAGAAATATTTGGAAATATATTTGGTAAATACGTAGCTTTCGACGTTTTATCCTTGGATTGAATAATAATTCCATATATTTTGTTTGTAAATATTTCATTTAATGTTTTTATAAATCCATTCTCTTTATTTATTGTGTAAATTGGTTTCATCATAAAATCTAATTCCAAAAACGAATTTGGATCATTTTGAATTGGTTCAAAATATCGATTACGATTATCATTCCATACAGAATCATAGGATACCCTTAATCCATTATTATATAAATTTGGTTTACTCAATATTGTAAAATTATTATCCCAATATCCAATACATCCATGTATATCCAATGGATACGTTTGTATTTTATGAGATCGCCGTATGGTGCTGAATATTCCAAACGCATTTTTTGGTAAATATTTCATAATTTGATTATCATCTCTTAATAACTTTTTCTTAAATAAAGAGTAATACATGATACATGTAATTAAATTATTATCCGTTTGCATGTAATCGTATAATATAATATAATATATATTATACAATATATAAATTTAACTACTAATAAAAATAATATATAAATAATATTTATTTTTTTACATTGTAAATGAAATTCTATTCGCAATTTCCATAACAAATTCCTTGGTAATAATAAAAATCCTTATTCCTTAGAAAGACATCCCCGTAATTGGTGGTATAGGTTGGTCCGGCAGAATCACCTGAAACACATTTGGAACCTCCCAAAAGAACACAACAATTCGTAGATGCACATTCGTTTGGATCTAGTTGACTACATGCGATTTCTTTTTCTTTCGGTTGATCACTAAAATAACTGCAGAATCCTCCCCTCATTTTGGCAGTATTATATACTGGCATAGTGGTGCTTTGTCCGGTTAATTTGCTGAAATATATCGCATTTTCATAATTAGGCACATAATTTGCGGGTCCAAAAGGATAAGATCCGGGAGTGTAATAGGTGATTTCTCCTTGGACGCTGGAAAATGGATATGGTATTTTATTTCCATTTTCATCATAAACATAGGTATTTCCAAAAGTAACATCGGTTATTTCTGCCTCGTCCATTAATTGTTCTTCTGTTTTATGATATTGTATATCGATAGATTGACTAATATCATTATCAAATTTAGTAAGTGTATTGGTAGCAGTATTTGAGCTTGGAATACAATTTCCATAACCATCATTCATTGAACCATAATCACAACAAACACCTCGTGAATTGTATTTTCCGTCTGCACAACACATACCATTATTCCCATTAAATCCAGTATCACATATTAGTTGCATTTCTCTCGTATTTTTACTGTTAATTGCCAAATAACCATTCGATATTGGGTTTATATCCCAGCCTCTACTTCTTAGTCTTTGCTTTATAAATTCATTATTATTATATGACGCAAATGATTCTAATGAATTTTGATAAAAAAAATATAATATACATAAAACAAATATTATGATACATACATATATTATTATTTGTTTCATGAATGAAAGTAATCTCAATTTATTATATCATGATATTTCTTTTTACAAAAAATTGATCCTTCTTTCGAAAATAATATGAAAATATATATCCAACAGACATATATATTTACGATGATTATTCCTGTAAAATGCGTTTCTTGTGGAACGGTATTAGCCGATAAATATCAATATTATTTAGAAGAAGTGAAGAAAATAAAAGAAGAATTGGGTTTAGATGCAAATTCGGTTATTTATTATACTAAAGATATGGCGTCTAAACCTATTGAAAAAACACCAGAAGGACAAGTGTTGGATCGTTTAAAATTGACGAATGTATGTTGTAGACGACATATGTTGACACATGTAGATAATGAATAAAAATGTGGCTAAATTAAATGGCCTGTGGCTAAATTAAATGGCCTGTGGCTAAATTAAATGGCCTGTGGCTAAATTAAATGGCCTGTGGCTAAATTAAATGGCCTCCTTTTTTTATATCGCTATACTATAATGAAAAATCATCGTCATCGTCATCGTCTAAAAAAAGGAGGAGGCTGTGGATGTCAAACACCTAAATTAAATCCATTTAGTGGCGGTTGTTCTACTTGTAATCTACCAATGAGTGGAGGAGCTTTTGTAATTCCACCAACTGCTAACTTTCCATCTACCAATGAAACTTATTATCCTCTAAATAATTACCAAAACGATCCAACCATGACGGAATTATCTACTCGACTTCAAGGTGTTCCGGTATCTCATACGTTAAATGAAACCGGTGGAAATAATATTTATCTTACTGGAGGTAGAAAACGAAAAAGGACTAAAAAAACGAAAAAACGAAAAAGTAAAAAAACGAAAAAACGAAAAAATAAAAAGACGAAAAAACAATCCGGCGGAATTAATTTAGGACAATCTGCTATAAGTAGTTATTTGGGACCCGGTCATTATCCTAATTTATTAGGGTCTAAAGTAGAAGATGTTCCAGACCAGCATAGATCTATTTTTACGAATCCAGCAAGTTTAAATAATACCGGATTTAGTAAAACCAATCCACCTCTAGTATAAAATATGCATGGATTATATATAGTAAAATGGCCAATTACGGATTACGTAATTTATGCACACCTGCCTATATTTATTTAGTCATTTCTCTCATTTCTTTGTTTATTATTTTATTCCAAAATCAGTATAATTCTACTACCTATTGTATGGGAAATTACTCATGTGAAGTTTCGAATCTTGCACTCATTTTTGTTATAAAACTCATTTATATTTTATTATGGACCTGGATTTTGAATTTGATCTGCATTACAGGTGCACCTATGGTTTCATGGGTTCTCTTATTATTCCCATTTATACTAATGTTTATTTTTATTACCATGTTTTTAACCTATAGTGCTACGAATATTCCAGCTCAATATATTTAAGTTTAGGTTTCTGTTTCTTGTAATATATATCCACGCGTCGTTTTTTTCCTTACTATTTTTTTACGTGGAAGAACGGGAGAACTTTGCATCGTTATGGGAGATATATTTCCATTTACATGGAAAGAATCATGACATGTTTTACATACCGTCAATAAATTACCAGGATGATTTTTATGGAAAAACCCTTCTATATATCCGTCTTTATCCGCCATTTGCTGTTCTTGCAAATGATGGATCTCTTCTCCTAATCGAATATGACATTTTTCACAAAATCCCTTTATTTTTTTCGTATTAAAATGAGACGGGGCATGCGATAAACTACCTTCGTTTTCTATATTGTATTTACGTCTTAATTGATAGGCTCTTTCTATAAAAGGATCAGGTAAATAGAGAGATTTACAAACTTCCAATCCGTAATTTCTCTCTCCGGATCCATCCTTTATTTTTCGATCATATACTAAACAATCTTTCTCTCGATCAAACCATACTTCTAAATGCTTTAGCCGTATTTTTTTGAGAGAATGGATTTCTTCATAATCCGCAATTTCGTGGAAATGAGTGGCGAAAATAAAAGAGGTCCGTTTTTCATGTAAATGCTCCAATGCTGCCATAAAAATACTTAGTGCAGATTCCATTTCCGTGCCAGAACATAATTCATCTCCCAAAATAAAACTGTTTTCATCCGCTTGTTTTAAAATGACTCTCAATTCCGACATTTCTACTGCAAAAGTAGAGAGACCTTTGAATAAATTATCATTACTTAAAATACGCGAATACATCGCTTTATATGGTTTATAGTGAAATTGGGAACCGGCAACATAGATCCCAGACTGTGCCATTATAATTGCAATTCCTAAAGAACGTATAAAACTCGTTTTTCCAACCGCATTCGTTCCATATAATAAAATACCATCTACTTCTTCCATTCCGAGAGAAATATCATTCGGAACATAAATTTCATTTTGTAGTAAATTCTCGATTAATACATGCCGTAATTCTACCGCATTCACACATGATTTTACTGCAGCTTTTAGGATAGTTGGACGACAATATCTATGGGTTTTTGCTAAATAGGCTTTGCATACGATGGTATCTATATTCCCGATAAATTTCACTATTTTTTCGAGAGATTTTATATGAATTCTCTCCATTTCTTGAATGATATCTAAAAATACTGCACTTCTTTTTTTATAAATGACTTGTTTCCAATACATCCTTTCTTTACAAAGTTCGTCTAAAATGGGAATATGGATTTCTGCATTCGATTTATTTACGGATTTTATTACAACATCTTTAAGAGAAAATTGGACGTGTTCGAGAGAAATATGGGGTTTGGTATCTTTCTTTAGAATAGTGTTTAGAAGTTCGCCTCTCGTTTTGGTTAATTGTAACATATATCCATTTTTATCCGTTTCGTTGATTTTGATATATTCTTCTTCTTTCCCAAATAAAGAATTCAAATACTCCCGTATTTCCTCCATTTTCAAAAAAGCCAAGTCTTGTTTTTCCATCCATTCATCCAATTCTCTCGAAATACCTTTCCTAAATATATTCGATTGGAAATGATTGTTATCTTGACATTCTTCCCATACAAATATTCGGTCTAGGTTCTCTATCATATTTAGGAAATCGATGGATTCTTCGATAAAATACGAGAGAATTTCTCTCGGGAATTCTTGAATACATGTATATAATTGTTCACTGGTTTGAATCGACTTGTATAATGTATATATCGTAGTTGGATAGACCTTCTTATTTACTATCTGTAACGTGATTTTTTCTATATCTCGAATATTTGACAATTGTTTTCTTAATAAATCAATCATATCGGGTTCTTTTTCTAGAAAAAACGCGGTTACCTCATATTCTCTCTCTAACCATTCTTCACAGAAAACCGGATTCGTTATCTGTTCGTTTAATTTTCGTTTTCCAATGGCAGTATTGCATTTATTCAAAAAAGAGAGAACCGAAGATAAATGTCCAGTAGCATCCGTATTATGATCCGTAATAATATTCAACTGTTTCAACGTATGATTTGCTAATATCATTTTTTTGCTGGCGTTTTTAAAAGACGGCATTTGGATTTTTTTCAATAAATGTGGATTATGTTCTTGGACGAAATTCAGTAAAAAACAATACGATTGTGTTGCATATATATAATATGCAAACTCGGCACAGGTTTGAAATGTTTCTAGACCAAATGTCGCATTTAATATATATTCCACATATTTTTGTTTGGCCACTTTTTTTACCGTTTCGTCGGTTAATGCACGGGTATGGATCGTGGTTTTGGGAGAATATTGTAGAATCGTATTTACCATTTTTTCATTCTCCTGAGAGATCCATATAATTTCACTTGGACGATAGATGGCGATGGTATTTTCCAATTCATCAAAGGTAGTGGCTTGGATTTTCATTTCCGTTTCATTTTCCAAAAGAAAGGATTCTCCCGTATAACTATTCATAATTGCAATTCCATAGATTCTTTTCTTTTGTAACGTTTCCATCCAAATACACATGATATGATTCGATAATGCCGTTTTTTGTTCCATATCATACGATACATAGGTCCCGATAGAATGGACATCTTTGAATATACGGGTTTTTTTCTTCTTTTTTTCGTCGGCTTCCGTCTCTGGTTCTTGAATATATTCTACAATAATATATCCTTCGTTTAATAATATAGGTAGGTATTTTTCGAGAGAATAATCTCGAAAACCGGCCATATATACGGTGGCTCCATCGTAATTGTGTTTTTTGGAGGCAATCGCTAATCCAGTGATTTCTCCTATTTCTACAATACAACTTCCAACGATGATATCTTGTCCGGGATATTTCAATCCATATACCTCGTAAAACGCACCGACTTGCATGAACACCACCGTTTTCTCTCCATATTTTGATTTATGTATATTCGTATAATGGAAATATTCTTTACAAATCGAAAGGGTAATATCTTCATCTGTTGCTTCTTTTTCTTTTTTCATTCTCTCTCAAAAAATATATAAAACTGGTTTATATTTATATATTTTTATTTTTAGATTGATTTAAGTTTGTATTTTTTTAAATGGTGTTTCATTTTATCATACAAAATAGAATATTCAACCTCCTACGATACTCTCTATTATCATTTATTTCTTTTTCAAGAGAGAAAGTGTCGGTTCCTACCTTTTTATTATTACATACATTTAGAAATACTACTTTTTAAAGTATAGTATATAATATATATGACATCGAAATCACGATCACGATCACGATCTAGATATCGTATTTTATCTTTGAGAAACGTATTGGAATCATACGAGAATCCACATACATATTATTCTACGGATCCTTTACCTAAAATAATACATATATTGAACGATTGTTTACTAGGTATACGAAAAAGTATCATAACTTTACAAGTTGAAAATATTTGGAATAAAAGTTATACCACAATGAATGAAATATCGATTAAAAATATTGTTTATTTTTTAAACTATGTTACATTTTTGGGTTTTTGTAGTAATCATATATATGAAATATTAACCTATTTACAAGAACATGAATGTGAATATGAACAAACGGATTATGTATCCAGGTTAGAAAAACTAAAAAATATATGGGAAAACATTCAGTTTCAAGACTTGGATAAGATTATAAAACATTATTTGGATAAAATCAATGGTATAAATAAAAATAACGAAGAATATTTCCAGGTGGAGTTTAAAACATTTTTATTTAATAAAACAGCCGAATTATATAATATTGCAGAATCATATAATATTGGTGCGGATATAATATATAATAATAATTTTATGAATAATAATAGTATTTTTATAATAAATTTGAAATACAATCATTTATATATATCTGGGATGAGAGACGTAACCTCTATTCATATTAGTAAAATTATAGACTATATACATACACATGAAACCAAAATAAAGCATGATAAAGAGCAAATTAATATATTGTTTGAAAGATTAGGTCAAATCGAAACCTTTCAAACAAAGTGTCAAAAAATATTATCGAAACATCCTAGATTATTCATGAAAAAATATCATGCTTATCGTTTACATATGGAACAATATCCTGGTCTAGTTGAGAGAATTTTTAAAAAACTCTTATCTGAAAAAAATCTATCTCTACCAACCAAAGTTCATAATAAAATGAATACCAGAAGAATCCGCACCTATGGTGGAAATAAACGTAAATCTAGAAGGGTTTACAGTGAATTTGGATAAATACTCAATTCACTTCCTCTACAAATAGGACACCTATTATTCTCTTTTACGATACATTTCTCTCTACATTTCAAACATATTGGGTGTTTACATGTAGTATATTCTATGGTTGGTTCATAACATACACTACAAACTTTATCGGGTAATAATGGGAAAAACAGGCGTTGTGCTTTTGCTTCTTCCATTTTTTCGGGAGACAGTAAATAATAATCCAAGAATTCATAGGTTTCTTCTACCTTTTTTACATGCTCCAAGAGAGAATAAACCGTTGTAAAACATTTACTTTCATAGAGTAAGAAATCCTTGTTTATACTTTCGTTTGTTTCATATTCTATATGTTTTGCAATAATCTTGTAATAATATGAATATGGCATATCATGTATATCACAATAAACATATATTTCGGCTTGAACTTCGTCGATTTGAAAAATGGTATATTTCGTAATATGATAGGAATCTTCTCTATTTTTTTCTAAGAAGGTTTCTATGCTTTTCGAGAGACGCATAAATAAATGTTTGCGTTTTATTATTACTAATTCTTCATCCGAAATTCGATGAATGGCCTGATCGGTTACGATGGAATGCGGTGTAACTTCACCAAACAAACGATATTCCCCTCCATTATCGGATGGAACTGAAAATAAAATGGGTATTGTATTCATTCAATCTTTATCGTTATATTATTCCTTCATTTGTTTCTAAATATATTTATATATACCAATTTTAGAACGTATTCGAGACAGTATCGTTGAAATAATTATACAACAAATTTTCCGGATTATGGTTTTTCACTTCCCCACATATCATTTGTGTATTTTCATATATTTCTCTCAAAACATCATTCGGTGCATTCGTCCCGATTTTAATAAATCCGTGTTTCAATAAATAATTTTTTACATCAGGCATTGGTATGTTTTTTAATTGTTGTGTTTTCATTTGTGTATTGGAACGAATCGTTTTATTTGCAACCAATACCGAAATTTTGGGATATACTTTGGATCTTCCAACATAAAAGGTTCTGCGAATAATCCGTTTTTGTTTTGGTTGTTTATAATGTTTTTTGAGTTGGGGATCGGGTTTTTGTTGGTATTGTTGTATTCTACTTAAATCCTTTATATTTTCTTCTAGTTTTTTTTCGTATTGTTGTTGTTCAACGGTTGGAATCGGCGCCATTTTTCTAGTGTGATTCATATAATTTCGATAAGTTGGTAAATTACCATTTTTTAAACATCCATATTTTGGTGGTGGTAAGAGACGCGGATTTATTGCGGCATTTAATTGAATTGGTTCTTCGGTATGCATCGGCATCGGCATCGGTATTTCATACCTCTCTTTATTTTCCATAACTTCTGGTTTGTCCATGACTTCTGTAAAAGACATGGGGTATCTACGGATTGTCTGGTTTTTTGCTTTAT
>Ga0209086_10002835_pt1 | contig 13363 bp, 13 predicted proteins | sample M_130207_XF_Meta_FD_187312 | JGI IMG/M metagenome (GOLD analysis project Ga0209086, IMG submission 187312) | Freshwater microbial communities from Lake Montjoie, Canada to study carbon cycling - M_130207_XF_MetaG (SPAdes) (version 2) | ecosystem: Environmental > Aquatic > Freshwater > Lake...
CTGGAAATTGTACGACTGCTGAAATCAAAGTTGCTCCATTAGCTACAGGAGCCACAGCCACAGGAGCAGCAGCCACAGCCACAGGAGCAGCAGCCACAGCCACAGGAGCAGCAGCCACAGCCACAGCAGGCACAGGAGCAGCAGCCACAGGAGCAGCAGCCACAGGAGCAGCAGCCACAGGAGCAGCAGCCACAGGAGCAGCAGCCACAGCCACTTGCGTTAAACTGACCCTTGATAAAGATGCTACCGGCATTATTGCTTCAGGTTCTATTAATGACATTAAGTTAGTAGAAAAATTTATTGATGATCAGGATAGTTCCGTTAAGCAGGTATTAATCGAAGTATATATTTTGGAAATGATTGATAACTGGGCAACCAAGTTAGACAGTAGATTAAGTAGAACTACTCAAACTGGCGCAGCTGCAACAACTATTGTTCAAGGTTTAACGGGTGCAAGTTTAGTGGCAGGCGGTGTAAGTATTGATACTAGATTTGGTGCTAAAAATGATATTAATTATTTGATTAAACTGGTTGAAACAAATAGCTTAGGTAAAAATATTTCAAATCCATCTATTCTGGTGAAAGATGGGGCAACAGGTGTAGTGGATAAAACAAGAACAGTTAAAGAGAGAGTTGACACGGTAACTCTTACTAATGGCGTTTCATCAACGGCAACTGCTTGGAATGATCTTCCAAGTCCATTAACCTTGACGGTGAAACCCAAAATTAATAAACATAATGACAATATTGATTTAGATTTTAGTTTTATTGAAACAAAGCGAGATCTGGATGCTGCCAGCTCACCAACAACAGCAAATAAAATTACCACGAATCTTCTTGTAGAGCCAGGGAAAGTGATCGTCATGGCAGGATTAAGAACAGGAGTAAACTCTATAGACTCTAATGGGTTGCCTGGGTTTGCTCGGTTAGGGTTGTCGCCTATACTTGCCCCATTGATAGCTTTAGTAGGTGGGGAGAGAAATCAAATAAAAAATAGCACAGAGCTTCTGGTGATTATTAATCCTTCCGTAATTACTTCAAAAAATATTGAACGTACTATAGATAGGGTCACGAGGTAATATGTCTTTTTTATACACACTTATTATGCAACCTATCTTAATGGCTTTAGTTTTGCTTTTGCTTGTACTTCTTTTTATTTTTTTTAGCTTATATTTTTACAGAAGAAAAAAGAATGCGAAAAATAAATTAGAGGTACCTAAGACAGGGTCGCCTAAGACAGAAGTTGAAATCACTGATGAATTTAAAAAATTAGTGGGTGATGTGGATCTTAATTTAAAAGACTCTAATTTGGATCTTCAAGCATTAGAAGATATGGAAGAGACACTTTTAGCTCTTAAGGAATTATACGAGAAAGAGTATATTTCAGAAGAAGAGTATACAACAAGAACAGTATCTGTCATGAAGTCATTAAATAAAACAAATGCCTCATGAAAAAAAAACTTAAAAAATCAGCGCCAGAAAAAAAACTTGTTTTAAGAATTTTGCCAGAAGAATTTATTCTGACGACTAGTTTTTATGTTGAGCAATTTCATACCCATACTTCAGCGATTCGTTGGAAATTACCTAAAAAAATTGATCCCTTAAATATTAATGCTGATCTAGAAATACTTAGTGATAATTTACAAAGACTGACAAAGCAATACAAGCTCGAAGGTTCTCAGGTAACGATAGTCATTCCTAACGGTCTTAGCCCGCTTAAGGTCATTGGCATACCTCTTAATCTAAATACATCGGCCGACAAAAAAGAATATGCTGCTATGCAAAAACAGGCATATGAATTCTGGAAAGAATATGACGAAACTTTGGTGGACATTAAAGACGCCGAAATTAGAGCCAATTTTTTAGCATTAAATGACAATGATGGCACTTCCAACATGCTCTATACAGCATGCTCTTCTAAAATTATTAAGGAGTATTCATCAGTGATTTTAGGGGGGAATTTATACCCTGTGGCTTTTATACCGGAAGATCAATCCATTATTAGAGTTATTGAATCACGATTGACTCGCATTGAAAGAGAGCGCCCTTTTTGCATATTTAATTTAACAAAAGCGAGTAACAGATTAATTTATGTAAGCAATGAAGTGATTTATGTTGCTAAAGTTGATATCAGTGATATAGATGAAATCTTATTTGATGAGATACCCGAAGATGATGAAGTTGAAAATGAATTTTGGTTGGAATTAACGAATCGATTATCCGGAAACCTAAAACAAGCTTTTGCTTTTTTGAAAGACGAACTTAAAGCATCCAAGGTTGAAACAGTATTTTTTGTTTCTGATCACAGTAAAGAAAATATTTTATTTGAGTTATTTCGTAAAAATTTTAGGTTAGCCAATTTTCGTTCGCTCAGCAGCCAGTTTACTTTTAATATGGTGCCAGAGCCTTACGATGATGCTTTTGATAAAAGCAAGGATGAAAAAGAAGTATTGGAAGATAAGATACACGGTTCATTTATGCTGTCGAATTTAGGTTGCTATACGATGCATTATTTTTCTACACCTTCATATAAAAATATGGTGATTGAGACACCTTTATTTAACTTACACCCGAATCACAATTTTATTGTAAATAATTTTAAATTTTATAATTATTTACAAATCTCAAGAAAATTAATAATCATTTTAATCGTGTTGATTATAAGTGCGATAGGTTATATGGGCGTAATGAATAAAAGTGATATAAAAATGAAAGCAGTCACAGAATTAAAAGGTATGGTTAAAGAGCTTGAAAAAGTTCAAGCAGACAATGCGGCAGATAAGTTCAGTAAAGAACAAAACGTAGTAGATTTTAAGAGGTTAGATAATTTAAAGAAGGGTAATTACAATGAAAAGTTGTTTAATTTTATAAATACTGAATTACCCGCTGATCTTGAATTAGAACGCGTTGCCGTTAGAAGAAGTTCATTCATACTTTTAGGTAATGCAATGTCAGTTTCAGAAGCGAACCGTTTTTATGAAAAACTTTTATCTAATACTAATTTTAAAGATTTAACTTTTAGAGTATTTAAGCGCACAGACAGTAATTTAAATTATTTTGAAATTAAAGGTAATACGCTTTAGTCATGGCAAATAAAAATTATTTTGGTGGCAAAAAAGCATTATCAAAACGTGCTGCAGAATTATTAGAAGAAATTAATCAAAGTAAATCTGTACAAACGGTTAAGGAAACGGGCCAAGCATTATCAAAACGTGCTGCAGAATTATTAGAAGAAATTAATCAAAGTAAATCTGTACAAACGGTTAAGGAAACGGGCCAAGCATTATCAAAACGTGCTGCAGAATTATTAGAAGAAATTAATCAAAGTAAATCTGTACAAACGGTTAAGGAAATAAGTGACTTTATAGGTGTTTTTTTAGGGGATAAAAAGACAGATGATATATCCACAGAAATAAAAACCAAAAAAGAATTACCAGATGCTAAGAAAAAACGCACAAGTAAAAAGAAAGTTAAGCCGCCTAATACGGGAACTTCTCGATTCAATTCAACCCATTACAGAAATCTTTCAAGTAGCAATAAACTTTATCTTTGGGGCGTTGAAATATTAATCACAGTTAGTTTATTTTTATTTTTATTAATAAAGGCTATTAGCCAAGCTAATACAAATATCGATGATCAAAAAATATATACAGAAACAGTGAGTAGAATTGCATCAATAAATAACGATATTGAAATGAGTCGAAAACAAGCCATTTTTGTAAAAAATGAAAGCACAAAGTTGGAATCAACGTTAGATGCATTGCGCAGTCAATTTTTTCCAACACTGAAGGAAGTGCAAAATTATAGCGATGACATCACCAGACTTTTTGAATTAAGTAATTTGGTGATTGTGAAACAGAACATTAAATCTTCAGATCAATACAATAAAAATATAGACCAAGACCCCCCTATATATTCTATTCCTAAAGCAGAAGAAAGTACGCTCAGTGTAGCAGGCGCAACATCCAATGCAGCCGCACCTGCAGCAGCCCCTGCTGGAAAAAATGCACCTGCAGCCGCACCTGCAGCCGCACCTGCAGCCGCAGAAGAAAAAACTAAGAATCCACCTTCCCCACCCCTTCCCCCGCCCCCACCGAAAAATATCAGTTTTATCTCTTATGACCTGACATTAAGAGGGAACTATTTAAATTACTTAAAAGCAAGAAATGCATTAACAAGAGTACTGCCCTCTGTTAATATTCCTTACGAAGATATCGCCAAACAAAAAGGTAAGGAAAATATGGAATTTAGAATTATTATAGAAATTCCATACAGGTTTAAATAGATAAGACAAACATTTTATGCGCTTTAATTTTTATTTATTTATTACTGTATTCTGCTGCTTATTCAATATAAGTATTTTTTCTGCGGAAAAAGAAGACGTAGTCAACACCATTCAAAATCCTTTTGCACGAGGTATATTAAAGCCTCCGCAGTATGGTTCAATTCTTGATCGTGAAAATAGTAGCAATCGGAGAATGGATGATATAAGAGCGCTAGATGATTTTAGGTACTATAGAACGCTTGCGATTTATGAAAATGACCGTAAATCGATTGGAGATGTTATTCAAATTAATGCGTCAGAAAAGGCTGATAATTCTTACAATGCCTTTTATATTATTTTAGGTAAATTTACTGACAAGAAATCAGCGCAGCAGGCAAGCAGAGATTTTATTTCGGCTTTGCGTTCTAATTTGAATCATAGAGTGACGATTAAAGAGTGCAAAGGCATTCTTTCAACTTATTCATCTTCTGCTTGTAATAACAATAAGAAAACTTCTGCTGAAAAGGTTATATCATATGTTGTTGAATATGGTCCTTTTAGTCATTCGGATTTAGCTGCTGCGACTTGTTATTTTTTAGCGGGGAGAACAAATCAATTTATTCTTGATTGCGATCTGATTAATAAACGATTAGTGTATAAAGATGAAATCACAAAAGAATTGGTCGCCTCAGCTACGGTGGGGTTATCTCAACCAGGGTTAATAGCTTTAAGAGATTCTCCTTTAGCCTTTAACCAAAAAGATTTAATAGCTACTTCTTTAGCAGTGTATGAAGGTGAAATGCTAGGCCCCCCTGGATTTTTTATTGTAGATATTAATCAGTATGGTATTTATTTAGCGAGTAAATTTAATGAGAACATGTTAATTCCAGCAGTGACTTTCCCTGTGAACAATCCAATTGTTGCACCTATTGCATCTCCTGCAGGTACTGCACCACCTACTACCATACCAACGCCTGCAAAGACAGGACCTTAAATATGTCTTACTATAGTCAACAAACGAGTGAGCGCGCTCTTAACGCGATTATTAATGCAGGGAAAATTGATCCTGTTGTATTAAATAATGAGCGCTATCAAAATCTTGACTGGCCGGGTAAATTAAGCACACTGATTAAAGATCGCTTAGTCGATGAAACGCAGCTTACGACCTTATTTGCCAAATCGGTAAGTCTCCCCCGCGCCTTTCCAGATGAGACACAAATTGATCCATCCGCGGTCATTCTTCTTCCGATTCAATTTACTTTAGAGCATGGATTATTGGCGTATGCCTTGGAAGATAGTTTTTTAAAAGTACTTATTATTGACCCAAGATCTACTTTGCTTAAGGCGGAATTAAAGACACATGCGAAGATGGATATTTTATTTGAACTCACTTCTCTCACGCATCTTGAAAAACTTTTATCTACCAATCTAGTCAATAGCGCACAAGACAAATTAAGAGGCCTTTCTGTGATAAACGGCCCTGCTGGTGATTTTTCATCAAAACCTATTGCGACAGCGAAAGTAAATCCGATTGAATCACCTTCTGCTCCAGTAGTGACAGAAGTAGATTCAGATGCTCAAAAAGCGCTTGAAACGGTATCAGCCCCTAAAGAAGTCAGTGCAGATGAAGCCGCTGCGCTGAATAGCGTTCTTAAAGCACAAGAAAAAGAAAAAGAAAAAAAAGATGTTAAGCCTGCTGGTGTTAAAAAAGAGGCGACGATTAAAACGCTTAAAGAAAAATGGAATATCAATGATCCAGACTTAGTGATGGATTTTTGTCAGCAGATACTTATTCATGCTGTGCAAACAAAAGTGTCTGATATTCATATTGAAAGCTTTAGAGATTTTGCGAACATCAGGATGCGGAAAGATGGTTCGATGGAATTACAAGATATTTACAGCACATATCTCTTTAAATATTATACGGCAGTGACGACGCGTTTTAAAATTTTAGCGGATTGCGATATCTCTGAAAAACGTTTACCGCAAGATGGCGCTATTACCATTAAAGATAATGATGGCGGTGAAGTTGATTTCCGTTTTAATGTTATGCCAACAAAAAATGGTGAACGTATCGTGATGCGTATTCTTGCTGGCGATCCAGCTTTGTCCTTAGATAAGATTGGATTTGATCCGGAAGATTATACCAAAGTGATTGATGCAATTACTGCTCCACAAGGCATGGTCTTGGTAACAGGACCTACGGGATCAGGAAAAACAACGACGCTTTATGGTGCACTGCAATATATTAATCGGCCTGATATTAATATACTTACCGCAGAAGATCCGGTGGAATATTATTTAGAAGGTGCGGGGCAAGTTCAAGCCAACGAAAAAATAGGCTTGTCATTTAGCTCAATCCTGCGCGCGTTCTTACGTCAAGATCCAGAGGTGATTTTAGTGGGGGAAATTCGTGATCAAGAGACCATTGATATTGCCATTAAAGCAGCGTTGACAGGTCACTTATTACTTTCAACACTCCATACCAATGATGCGATTGCAACGATCACGCGTATTTTAAATATGGGCGTACCTAACTTTATGATTTCATCTGCTTTGTCACTTGTTATTGCACAAAGGCTTGCACGTAAAAATTGTCCCGCATGTTCTGATTTTGACAAAAGAGTCACGCCTGAAATTTTAACTAAGATGGGATTCAAGGGTGACGACATTCATCATGTGAAACCTAAAAGAGGGGTTGGCTGCAAGGTGTGTGAAGGCAAGGGCATTAAGGGTAGACAAGGTATTTATGAAGTACTTAGAATCACTCCTGCTGTGGAAGAAGCCATTCTTAATAATGAGCAGGCGCCACAAATTCTTGCCGCTGCAAGAAAAGATGGTTTTAGAACCATGACGGAGATTGGTAGAGATTTTGTTGCAAAGGGCGTGCTCTCGATCGAGGAGTTTCAGGCCACTTTAAGTTCAGACACTTAAATTAAAGCCTCATTGTGAAGCATTTCAACTTCAAGGCTAAAGATAAAAACAATAGAAGTGTTAAGGGTAACATCGAAGCGCTTAATCGTAACGTTGTGCTTGCTGAATTAAAAGGTCGCAAGTACCGTGATATTAAGGTGACAGAGGCCCCGGCCGCTAAGAAACAAACCAAACCCTTTGTCTGGGGGCCCTTTGGCAAAGTGACCGATGAGGAAGTTGTTCTTTTTACTAAAAAAGTTTCTACCATGGTACGCAGTGGACTGACTATTTTAGATGCGCTCGTCCTCGTTTCATCACAAACACAAAATCCAGTATTTAAGTGGGCAATCGACGATATTATTGCAAGTATCAATCAAGGTAATTCTTTGTCAATTTCTGTGAAACGACAGCCTAAATATTTTGATGAAGTGTTTTGTAATATGATCGAAGCGGGTGAGATCAGCGGTAAGCTTGACAGTTTCCTGGATCGTATTGTAGAGGGCCAGGAGCGTATGCAAACAATACGTAAAGGGATTAAGAGCGCACTCTTTTACCCTGTGACTTTAGTGGTTGTCACGCTTCTTATTACTTATGGCATGTTGACTAAAGTTGTACCGACTTTTACTGAGATGTATAAAGGTATGGGTAAAAAATTACCGGCACCTACGCAAGTGATTGTAGATGCGAGTGATTGGATTTTAAATGGTTGGAACGTCATCAGTGTTATTGGTGTAGTGATAGCGATTAAGATTATTCACAATCAACTCTTTAAGCGTGTGTATATCTATAAAAAAATAATCAATGTGACCTTTTTAAAGCTACCCATTATGGGCAACATCATTATAAAGTCGACCATTGCAAGACTGTCATTATTGATGGCAAATTTATTTGCAGCAGGTATTGGCGTTGAAGAAATTCTACGTGTGTCTTCGCGCATTACACCTAATACTGTTTTTGTTGAAGCAATGGGCAGAATTTCAGAACGCATAGTGAGCGGTGCTGAGTTGTCAACACTTTTTGCTGAGGAACCTATTTTCCCGATTGAGCTGTCTCAATTGATTAAGGTGGGTGAGAAGACAGGTAATATGGACGAGATGCTCTCCTCAATTGCGCGCTATTATCAAGAAGAGTTTGAAGCTACTGTGGAAGGGCTGACATCAATGATTGAGCCTATCATGATTGTTTTTGTTGGCGCATTGATTGGTGCCATGGTAGTTGCTTTATACCTACCTATCTTTAGTCAAGGGGATATGGTGGGTTAGATGTTTTTATGGTTATACTATTCATTAATATATGACGAATCCTATTTACACTTTCTTGCCTGAACTTTTAACGCAGCACCGCATCTCGGATTTTCATCTCCATGCTGGGAAGAATGTCACTGTCAGAGTTCATGGCGAACTCAAACAGTTTGAGAATATGCCTATCACAGAGGAAGATCTGCAAGATCTTTTTAAGCGTGAGCTTCCTGAAGATTGGTATCAAAGATTTGTTGATACAGGTGATATTGATTTTGCCTTTATGATTGGTGAACAAAGGTTTAGGGCCTCAGGCTTACAAACGATGAAAGGTTCAGCACTTGTTTTAAGGGTCATTGTGACCGAGATTCCCAGTATCGAGATGTTAGGTCTGCCGCAAGCGGCGCATGATATCCTTAATTTGACTGACGGTTTAGTATTGGTAACAGGGGCTACCGGCTCTGGTAAATCAACATCTTTAGCTGCCATGATCGATAAAATTAATCGTACACGATCAGAACACATTATCACGGTAGAAGATCCTATTGAGTATGTGCAAGTGCCGATCAAGTCTGTCATTGCACAACGTGAGGTAGGTAAAGATACTGGTTCTTTTGCTTCCGCATTAAAAGGCGCGTTGCGACAAGACCCAGACATTATTTTAATGGGCGAACTTCGAGATTATGAAACCGTCTCTATGGCGCTTACCGCGGCTGAGACAGGCCATCTAGTGTTTGGGACTTTGCATACGAATGGCGCGCCTGAAACTATTAACCGTGTGATTGACGTTTTCCCAGCAGAGGAACAAAATAAAACACGTTCACAGTTGTCAATGTCATTAAGAATGGTGATGACGCAACAGCTTTTAAAAAAGAAGGGCGGCGGGCGTATCGGCGCATTCGAAATTCTTCTCAATACACCTGCTATTGCTAATTTGATTCGAGAGAATAAAATTTCACAGATAGGCAATATGATGCAAACCGGTTCAAAGGATGGTATGGTTACTATGGAAAAATATAAGGAAGCCCTTAAGGCTAAGGGCCTCATTGATTAGGAAAATTTATGGCTTATAACATATCCGTCAAGGACGATAGGATCATACTGAAGCTCAATGGTAACGTCGACCTTTCAGAAACCAATGATATTAAAGTTGCGATTGCGGAAGAGCCTAAAGCAGGCTTCAAATTTCTTGTAATCAATGGCGAAGCGTTAGACTATATTGATTCTTCAGGCGTAGCTTTGATGTTATTTACTAAAAAATTAGCCACTGAGCAAAGTTTAATTTTTGAAATTGAGACTCTTTCAGACAATGCACAGAAGGTGATTAACTTGGCGGGCTTAAGTAGTATTTTAAAAGTCAAAAATGCACCCCAGATTAAAAATGCACCTCCGGCCGAAAGTGCACCTAAAGCTCGGGAGGCAATTACAGACGTAAAAACTGAGGATGATGCATTAGATTTTTCTTTGGATAACCTTTTTGATGATGATTTACCAGAATCTGAAGGAAAATCAGAAACTGACCCCATTAAAATTACTCCGGGTAGTTTCTAAATTAAGTTTATTAAAAATGGTCAAAATAGCTTTGATTTCAGTTTAGATTTGTTGTATATTATTTTTCGTAAAGTGTTATTTAAATTTATTAAATTTTTAGGAGTGAAAAGATGATGCACCATTCAATGAAACAAGGCTTCTCACTGATCGAGCTCTTAGTGGTGGTTGCTATTATCGGTATTCTAGCTGCTGTAGGTACAGTAGGTTATGGTAACTATGTGACGCAAACAAAAATAAAAGTCAGTGCAACCAATGTGGACGCTGTGAATTCTGCGATCGGTACTCTAGAAGGCCTTGCTCAAGCTGCAATTGATGCAAACTGCACTAAATGGTCAGATTGCATCGCAAACTCTATGTCGATAACCAACTTTAAGAATGCTTACAATACGCAAGAAACTGGTGCATCCGCTGTGATTTTCGGTACAGTAATGCCAGCCTGTGTCGCAGCTACTGCTAAACCAGGTAGAGTTTATGTTTACAATAAATCAGATAATGCCGGGGGTTACAATGTGCAAGTCAGTACTTGTACAGACACCACAACTTCTTACAATACGTTTGTTGGTTGGTCTGCGCCTATCTAATTTAAATTTTTTGTAAAATATAGCTTCATTTTAAGTATGTATAAAAAACCACAGAACTCATCTGTGGTTTTTTTTCATCATCATGTTCATATATCATCTTAAAGCAGATAAGTTTATTCAGAGTAGCTTTAGGGCGCTGCTCATGAGTGAATTTTTAGATTTAAACGAAGAAGCTCTATTTAATATTGCGCTTGCGACGGGGGAGGCCTTACAAAATATTGTGCGTTATGGCTATGCTTTTCAAGAACATAAAGAGGTGAAGTTGGAGATCGAGCGTGCTGATAAGTTATTCACAGTAAATATCATAGATGACGCTCCTCCTTGCCCGATAGATCGCTTTATGCATCAAACATATGCGCCTTCGGATCATGGTGGGATGGGGCTTACGATCATAAAAAAATTGACGCATACTTTTGATATCAAACCATCCAATCAAGGCAATTGTACAACGCTGGTTTTTTTATTATGATGTTGTATTAATTATGTTATATTAATCTTAAATTAACACGTCTTTTAATTAAAGGTCAAAGCTATGCACCATTCAATGAAACAAGGCTTCTCACTGATCGAGCTCTTAGTGGTGGTTGCTATTATAGGTATTCTAGCCGCTGTAGGTACAGTAGGTTATGGTAACTATGTGACGCAAACAAAAATAAAAGTTACAAGATCGAATGTAGAAAGTATAAGCGGCACCATATCTACTTTAAATGGCGTAGAGCAAGCAAGTATAGATGATTCATGTACCAAAATGGATGAATGTATTACAAGTGTAAGTTTACAAGTAGAGAATTTTAAAAATGCATATAACACCCAAGCGCGAGGTTTAAACGCTATTGTCTTTGTTCAAACCGCACCGATTCCTGTTTGTGACGGCACATTGAATGGCAATACTGGAATTATCTATGTGGGGTATGATGCTCCTAATAAACCAGCGATTGTGACTGTGTCCGGCTGTGACACCGCGACCACGTCATACAACCAGACTTATACCTGGAGATAAGTAGTCAGATTTTATTTTATTCATTATTAAAGGATTGCGTATCATGAAAAAATTATTGTTATCTTTTTTAAGTTTATTTATGTTAATGAGTGTGACTCATCAAGCATGGGCCGAGGGGGGTACTAAAAAATCCCTGAAAGTGCTTAATGGCTCTGTAGCTTGGGGCGCTTCTGGCAATGGCTTTGTTAATCAAGTGGGTGAGGCGGGCGCGTTACCTACCGCTCTTGACGCACCAGCTGGCGGTAAAGTACTTGAGATTAAAAATTACATCACTACACCTCCAGTAGGACCTAACAATGCCCCAGTGACTTATTCCACAACGTCTTCTAGCAGTATCTGTACTGTAGACCCTGCCACCGGCCAACTCCTAGCAAAAGCTACTGGCACATGTGTGGTCACTGTCAATACACCCAAGGTAGAAGCTTGTATGACTTGTGATCCTAAGATATATCCAGTTGCTGCAGGACGCGTTAATTTAACGTTCGCGATTACAGGTACTCTTAGCTCTGAAGAGCAGTTAGCTATGGATGAGATGGGCGTTTTAGGAACAGGCCCTAATGCAGAAGGAAAAGAACTTGATTTAACTAAAGATGGCGGTGGCATCACTTATCGTGCTTATAAAGCGGCCAATGGAGCAGAGCGCTTTGCCAATGGTAGCTACCCTGCAAAAGTTGACTTTACAGGAACCATGCCTCAATTAGATTGGGCGTCGGGTGGTGACCTTCAAGGCCCTGTATTGGGTACGGGTCAGAGAGACTTCGTTGGTGCACAATTTGAGGGTTATATCTTATGGCCAGGCAGTCGAACAGCAACAACTCCTGTAGTTTTTTATGATGTCTGTGATGATGGCTTCAAACTTAAAATTGCAAAAGAGGCTGGTGCTGCTGGTGCATCAGGTACTCACGATGTTGTGATTAATAATTATGTAGATCAAGCCCCTGGTTCTTGGAGTAGTCGATACAATGCGACAGGCACTGCTGGCGCACGTAAAGGAGGCAGTATTTATCATTTTACGATTGATTATTATGAGCACGGTGGCCATGCTACATGTTCGCTCTATTGGGACAAAGGTAAGGGATCAGCGTTCCCATGGAGTTGGACGACCAAGAAACTTGTGCCTGCTAAGAACTTTTCTCAGAGCCCAACACATTGGAATACAAACTAAAAGATTAAATTTTAAATTTTTTTGCGGAATCCATGAACCCTCCCAGATATAAATCTGGGTTCTCGCTTATTGAACTTCTCGTTGTGGTTGCCATCATTGGTGTGCTTGCAGCCATTGGCACGGTGGGCTATGGTAACTACATTACCCAAACTCGAATTAAGGTTAATGCGGCGAATCTAGATAATATGGCACAGGCCATACAAACAAAGATTGCTACAGTTGCTGCCGGTCTTGATCCCATTACCTATGCTAACTGTTCAGCTTTTCTTGATGGTATTGCTACATCAGAAAATCCTAGTGCAAAAAATGTTTATAACAACTCTTCAACAGAAGGCGTTTTTGTTAATGGAAACAAACTCACACCTTCAGCTAGTGGTGTCGTCACTTTTAAACCAGGGCAAATTTTAATGTATTGCACTTCACCCTGTGAAACAAACCTTCAAAACTCAGGTGTGGTTGTTTGTAGTTGCGAACTCGATAGTGTCACAGGCGTATGCACAACAGACGGGGCAAGCCCAAGTAGCGATTGCCCAGATCCTATTACATTCGGCGCTGCACTACCCAGCTGCTCTTAATTTAAATACCAAAAGTTATTGTTTGGTGGGCTTTACGGCTTCTCTTTTTTTCAGTACCCCATCTTTTACTAATTTT
>Ga0209086_10002836_pt1 | contig 13357 bp, 13 predicted proteins | sample M_130207_XF_Meta_FD_187312 | JGI IMG/M metagenome (GOLD analysis project Ga0209086, IMG submission 187312) | Freshwater microbial communities from Lake Montjoie, Canada to study carbon cycling - M_130207_XF_MetaG (SPAdes) (version 2) | ecosystem: Environmental > Aquatic > Freshwater > Lake...
GAATAATCATAAATAACTCAATGATGAAAAAGATTAAAATTACTCAAGTAAAAAGCGGTATTGACAGATCAGAGCGTCAAAAACAAACTTTGATTGCTTTAGGTTTGAAAAAAATAAACGCTTCTAAAGAAGTGGAAGCCACTCCTCAAATTTTGGGTATGGTTAATAAAGTATTACACTTAGTTAAAGTGGAAGAAATCGCCTAATCAGCGCTCTTTCTTATTATTAAAAGCGAGGGGTGATACCCCGAAAGTACAAAATCACAAAAATGAAATTACACAATTTAAAACCTGCTGAAGGTTCAGTTCACAAAGCAATTAGAATTGGTAGAGGTGAAGCATCTGGTAAAGGTGGTACATCTACCAAAGGTAACAAAGGGGGTCAAAGCCGTGCTGGTTACAAAAGCAAAATGGCGCATGAAGGTGGTCAAATGCCTATTCAACGTAGAGTTCCAAAACGTGGATTTAAGAACATCAATCGCATTGATTATGTCGTATTTAATTTGGGTCAATTAGACCAATTAATCGAGAAATACGGTTTCAAAGAAATCAATCCAGAAAATTTATACATGAATAGTTTGATCGCACGTACCGACTTGGTAAAAGTGTTGGCCAACGGAGAATTGAAAACTAAGATCAATTTTAGAGTAAATGCCGCAAGCAAGAAAGCCCAAGAGGCCATTACTGCTGCTGGCGGTACTATTGAAATTATCTAACAATTTTTATGTATATTCGAAAAGCAATTAAATTGTTTTTCGTTATTAAAAAGTGCTTTTGGGCAATAATTAAATACTGATGAAAAAATTACTAGATACATTAAAAAATATTTGGGCTATAGGGGACTTAAAAAGTAAAATTTTAGTCACTTTAGGCTTAGTATTAACCTATCGTATTGGTGCACAAATTACCTTGCCAGGGATTAATCCTTTGGCCATTGAAGCTGCTCAAAAAGCAGGTAAGAGCAATGGCTTGCTTGGTATTTTTGACATGTTTGCTGGAGGTGCTTTCTCTCAAGCATCTGTTTTAGCATTAGGAATCATGCCTTATATTTCTGCTTCTATTTTTATGCAATTGATGACTATTTTAGTTCCTCAATTACAAAAAGTTCAAAAAGAAGGAGAAAGTGGAAGAAATAAAATCAATCAATGGACAAGATATTTAACTGTAATCGTTACTACTTTTCAAGCGGGCGCTTATGTTGCTTATTTAAATAGTCCTGGATATGCAGATGCCTTGATACCAGCGTTTAAACCTTATTTCTGGTTGTCTACTGTTATTACTTTAACTGCAGGTACTTTATTTGTAATGTGGTTGGGTGAAAAAATTCAAGACAAAGGATTAGGAAATGGTACTTCTATCATTATCATGGTAGGTATCTTGGGCCGTTTGCCTCAATCTATTATTTTAGAATTTAGTTCTAAAAGCCAAAAAGGCGGCGGTGGATTATTAATATTTTTAATTGAAATAGCTATATTGGTAACTATTATAATGGGTTTAATTGTATTGGTACAAGGGGTTCGTAAGATCCCTGTTACTTATGCAAAACAAATTATTGGTGGTTCTCAAGTGGGTGGTGCGCGTCAATTTTTACCTGTTAAAGTAAACAGTGCTGGTGTAATGCCTATCATCTTTGCGCAAGCCATTATGTTCTTGCCTACTTTGGTTTCTTTTACGAACATTGATTCTGCACAAGGTATTGTTAGAATATTCAATGACCATAGTAATGTTTGGTACATGCTTATTTATTCCATCATGGTCATTGGATTTACCTTTTTATATACTGCGTTAATTTTTAATCCTAAGCAAATCTCTGAAGATTTAAAACGTAACAATGGTTTTGTTCCAGGTGTTAAACCAGGACAACCTACCACAGATTATATTGGATCTGTGATGGACAAGATTACTTTACCAGGTGCGATTTTATTAGCCTTGGTAGGTATTTTACCTGGGTTTGCTCAAAAATTAGGCGTCACACAAGGATTTAGCTCCTTCTTTGGAGGAACTTCTTTATTGATTATGGTAGGGGTAATTTTAGATACTTTACAACAAATTGAAACTCATTTATTAATGCGTCAATACGATGGATTAATGAATACGGGTCGTATTCAAGGAAGAGCGCCTATTACCAATTCGGTGATCTAGTTAAAAGGATACTTAATAAAAATATTTATATTTACAAACCTGTCCAATAACGACAGGTTTGTTTTTTTATAAGATAAATGGAATTATGATTATTACAAAAACAGAAGAACAGGTAAAGTTGATGCAAGACGCAGCTTTATTGGTTAGCAAAACATTAACGCAGGTAGCTTCTCAGCTAAAGCCAGGGATGACGACTTTAGACATAGATCAATTTTGTATGCAATTTGTGAAAGATCATAAAGCCACACTTTCATTTTACAATTATCATGGGTATCCTCATAACATTTGTGCATCGGTCAATGATGTGGTCGTACATGGTTTTCCTAATAAAGCACCATTGAAAGAAGGGGATATTGTTTCTATTGATTTAGGCGTGGTATTAAATGGTTGGCATGGCGACCACGCGTATACTTTTATTTTAGGTGAAGTAGCGCCAGAGATATTGCAATTGGTAAAAGTAACCAAAGAATCTTTGTACAAAGGCATTGAAAAAGCAATCGTCAATAATAGAGTGGGGGATATTAGTTATGCCATTCAAGAACATACCGAAAAATTACATGGCTATGGTGTGGTAAGAGAATTGGTAGGACATGGACTTGGAAAAAATTTACATGAGGATCCTCAAGTGCCTAATTATGGCAAAAGAGGTACAGGTTTGAAGATGAAAGAGAATTTAGTATTGGCCATTGAACCCATGATAAACTTAGGCACGCATAAAGTATTTACAGAGGAAGATGGATGGACAGTAAAAACACAGGACGGCAAAGCATCGGTTCATTTTGAGCATGACGTATGTGTAAAAAACAAAGAAGCATTCATCTTGTCTGATTTCTCCATTATTGAAGCGGCTGAGAAATTGAATGCTAATTTGAATACTTCTTATTATTAATAGGGGCGGAATCATTATTCACGATTTTTAAAGTTGGAATAAAGCTGGTCATGGAAAAGAAAAAAGCGATTGTAATAGGAGGAGGTGCAGCAGGTTTTTTTTGTGCCATACAAATTGCCGAACTACATCCGGAATGGGAGGTTAGCATTCTTGAAAAATCAAATAAGCTATTATCCAAAGTAAAAGTGAGCGGTGGTGGGCGTTGTAATGTAACACATGCTTGCCCAGACGTAGAAGTACTTTTAAAAAAATACCCAAGGGGTGCAAGATTTTTAAAAAAATCTTTTTATCAATTTGCTACCAAAAATACCATTCAGTGGTTTGCAGGCAATGGCGTGAGCTTGCATACAGAGAAGGATGGAAGAATGTTTCCCACGACCAATAATTCAGAGACCATCATTGATTGCTTTTTACAAAAAGTACATCAATTTCAAATTATGGTATTAACAGGTCATGAAGTGGTCAATGTAGAAAAATTGAATCAAAAAAAAGACAACTCTTTTGTAATTACTTTATCCAATCAAAATAAAATTACAGCCGATACTATTTGTATGGCTACAGGAGGTATGTTAAAATCGGATAAAATTCCTTGGTTAACTTTACTAGGTCATACGATCGTGGAACCTGTCCCTTCCTTATTTACTTTTAATGTGGTGGAAAAAAATATTACTTCCTTAATGGGAGTGGCTGTTGACAATGCCACCATACAATGGAAAGGAAATAAAATAAGCGAACAAGGCCCCTTACTTATTACGCATTGGGGTATCAGTGGACCAGCTGCTATCAAATTATCTGCTTGGTGTGCGCGTGAATTAGCGAATGAAAATTATGAAGGCACCATTCTCATCAATTGGACACCAGAATACAATGAGTCTACTTTAAAAATGGAATGGATTAATTTAAGAATGGATTTAGGTCGACGTGAAATGGGTTCTAAAAATCCTTTTAATTTACCACAACGTTTATGGCAATATTTTTTACAAGGAGCAGGTATTGTTTTCACTACTAAATGGGCCGATCTAAAAAGTACGCAGCAGCAGTTATTAATACAATCATTAACCAAGACCAGCTTAGAAATCAAAGGCAAGACTACTTTTAAAGAAGAATTTGTTACTTGTGGTGGAATAGAGCTATCTGAAATTGACGCCAATACCATGGAAAGTAAACTAGTTTCAGGCCTACATTTTGCGGGTGAAATGATGGACGTGGATGGCATTACTGGAGGCTTTAATTTCCAACATGCTTGGACCTCTGGGTGGATTGCTGCTCAGCATATGAGCCTTACTACTCCATAAGCAGCTAATAGTATTGAAAATCAATATATTATAGGTAAATCGAGAAGCTATTTTTATCCTTTTTTGGGACTCTTTTTGAAGCATTTTTCAGGCTTTTTTCCCTAACTTTGCCGTCCGGTTTAAAAACGCCGGATTTTATATGAAACTATTTTCAAAAAACCTAAACGCAGACGCACAGGAATTCGATGGCGCTACAGCTGTTGAAGCAACTGCGATACCAAAAGCACCTGAACCAATTATTGAAACAGCGCACGACGATTTTGACTGGAGCGTTGACAAACGTAATGTTAGTCATTATGCAGAAGCTGAAAGAGTAAAGTATGATAAAGTGTACGATAGCACTTTCGTACAAATTTCTGACGGAGAAATTATGAATGGATTAGTAGTTGCTTTAACTAAAACAGATGTTGTAGTTAACATTGGTTTTAAAAGTGATGGTCTAGTTTCATTAAATGAATTCCGTGACACCAATGGTGTTAAAACTGGAGATACGGTAGAGGTAATGGTGGTAGAAAAAGAAGACCGCGATGGTAATCTTCATTTAAGCCGTAAGAGTGCTCGTATTTATCGCGCTTGGGAAAGAATTATGGAAGTACATAAAACTGGTGAAGTTGTTACTGGCTTGGTTACAAGCAAAACAAAAGGTGGGTTAATCGTTGATGTATTTGGTATGGAAACTTTCTTGCCAGGTTCTCAAATTGATGTGAAGCCCGTTACAGATTATGATCAATTCGTAGGAAAAACAATGGAGTTTAAAGTAGTTAAGATTAACGAAACTATTAAGAATGCCGTTGTATCACATAAAGCATTAATTGAAAGCGATATCGAAGCACAACGTGCCGAAATTATGAGTAAATTAGAGAAAGGCCAAGTATTAGAAGGTGTTGTTAAAAACATCACTGACTTTGGTGCGTTTATGGACTTAGGTGGATTAGATGGTTTATTATATATCACGGATATCTCTTGGGGTAGAATCTCTCATCCAAGTGAAGTGGTTAAATTAGATCAAAAAATTCAAGTGGTGGTATTAGACTTTGATGATGACAAAAAACGTATCAGCTTAGGTTTAAAACAATTAACGCCACACCCTTGGGATGTATTACCAGAAGTATTATTAGAAGGTAGCGTTGTAAAAGGTAAAGTAGTAAATATCGAAGATTACGGTGCTTTCTTAGAAATTCAACCAGGTGTTGAAGGTTTGGTACACGTTTCTGAAATTACTTGGGCAAACACTCCAATCAATGCAAAAGAATTCTTCAAATTAGGAGATGAGCATGAAGCGAAAGTAGTCACTTTAGATAAAGATGCTCGTAAGATGAGCTTGAGTATTAAACAAATGTCTCAAGATCCTTGGAGTTCTATTGATAATAAATTCCCAGAAAATAGCAAACACAAAGGGCTTGTAAAAAATATCACTCCTTATGGTGTGTTTATTGAATTAGAATCAGGCATTGGTGGAATGATTCACATCAGCGATTTAAGTTGGTTGAAGCGTTTCAATCACCCTTCTGAATATGTTAAAGTAGGAGAAACAATCGATATCAAAATTTTAAATATTGACAAAGAAAATAGAAAATTACAATTAGGTCATAAGCAATTAGAAGAAGATCCTTGGAATGCTTTAGAGCAAACATTTGCTATTGGAACTATTCATGAAGGAACCATTGTTCGTAAAGACGACAAAGGAGCTATTGTTCAATTGCCACATGGTTTAGAAGGATTCGCGCCTAATCGTCACTTAGCCAAAGAGGACGGTAAACAAGTTCAAGCAGAAGAAACAGCGAAGTTCATGGTGATCGAATTTGATCGCAATGAAAAACGTATTGTAGTAAGCCATGCTAGAATTTGGGAGCAAGCCATTACAGAAGAAAAAGAAGTAGCCAAGAAAGAAGCTAAAGTCGAAACAGAAAAGACTAAAAAAGCAGTTAAAACTATTCAGGCTAAAGTAGAGAAATCTACCTTGGGTGATTTAGGTGCTTTGGCTGAAATTAAGGCTAAAATGGACGAAAATAACGCAGGGTAAGCCTGATCTTGTTTTGTTCTAATACATTGAAGCTGGTCTCTTTATGCAAATAAAGAGACCAGCTTTTTTAACTAGAACTTCCTTTTTTTGCTATTTCTTAACGGAGTAGGTTTCATTCGGAACCTTTTTAGTTCTAAATTGCTGAATATTAGTTAATTTTGCATCCCTGTATGAATAGAATATTTATTGTTTTTTGTGTTGTTGTAGCCTTTAGCTCCTGTACTTCAAAATTTCAAAAAATTTTAAAGAATAAGGATACTGATTTCAAGGTAAAAATGGCAGAAAAATTCTTCGCAGAAAAAAAATACAGCAATGCTCAGCAGCTCTTTGAATCGGTAATGCCTTTTATTAAGGGAACTCCTAGATACGAGGAGTTGTATTTAAAATTCGCGAATTCTTATTATGAAGATAAGGATTATCAAAACGCTGAAAATTTATTTAAAACTTTCGTAGAATATTTTCCCAATAGTCCTAGAACAGAGGACGTGGAATATATGAGGGCTTATACTTATTATAGACGTTCCCCTAAACCTGAATTAGACCAAACTACTACTAATAAAACTATTCAATTAATGCAGGCATTTATTGATGCCCATCCTACTAGTAGTAAATCGAAGGAGGCTACCGATGTAATAAATGCTTGCCGTGCAAAATTGGAATTAAAAGACTATAAAACGGCATCATTATATTATGATCTTGCATTGTATCGAGCATCCGCCATTTCGTATAGTTTAATTTCTGATGGCTATCCGGATTCAAAAAAATCAGACGAGTATAAATTATTGACCTTGAAGTCGTATTTTAAATTTGCTGAAAATAGCTTTGTAGATAAACAAGTTGAAAGATTTGAAAAGGTAGTTGCAGAATACAATGACTTTTTGGACAGATATAGTGATAGTCCATTATTGAGTGAAGCAAAAAAAATTAAAACACAAACCGATAATTATTTAAATAAATTAAAATGAGTAAACTAAGAAGAAACATGGGCGCCAACACCCCTTCTGTTGTTGAAACAAAAAATTTGAAAGCATTGAAAGATAAGACTGGTAATTTGTACGAGTCTATTTCTATCATTTCAAGAAGAGCCAATCAAATTAATATTTCTGTTAGAGAAGAATTACATTCTAAATTAGAAGAATTTGCTAGCCATACAGATAGTTTGGAAGAAATTCATGAAAATAAAGAACAAATCGAAATCTCTAAGGCTTATGAGCGTATGCCTAATCCTGCTATTTTAGCAACTGCGGAATTCATTGAGGATAAGATTTATTATCGTAAAAATGAAGAAACCGATTTATTCCGTTAATTTTTAATACGAAATATAAAAACGTCCCGAAATGAACTTTCCATCGGGACGTTTTGTATTTTAGAGAACCAATAACAAAATAGATGGTGCAAAAATTTGTTTATATATTTTTTATAGGCTTATTCCTTTCTGCTTCTTTGCCTGCACAAGAATTGGCAGCGACTATTTCCATTCAATCCAGTAAAGTAGACAATCAAGTAGATGCTAAATTGTTTCCTCAATTGCAATCTCAATTGAAAGATTTCATCAACCAAAGGAAATGGTCGACGGATGTGTTTGCTACCGAAGAAAAAATTGACTGTAATTTTTTTATTACTATCGAGTCTGTTATTTCCCCTGGTGTTTTTGACGCAAAATTAAGTATTGTGTCTAATAGGCCTATTTACAATGCAGCGTATACAAGCTCCTTGTTGAATATGCAAGACGCTAATTTTACTTTTAAATATCAATTGGCGCAACCCATTGAATTCAACGAAAATAGGGTACAAGGATCAGATCCTTTACAAGCTAATTTAACGGCTACTTTAGCCTATTATATTTATATTATCCTTGGGCTTGATTACGACTCTTTCTCGGCTAAAGGGGGTGTTCCGTATTTTGAAAAAGCACTTAATATTGTGAACAACGCTCCAGAAGGAGCCGGTATTGCTGGATGGAAGTCCTATGATGGGCAAAGGAATCGATATATTTTTATTGATAATTTTACAAAGTCCGGGGCTGATAAAATTCATGATATAATTTATAGTTATTATAGAAATGGATTGGACGCTATGTCCGAAAAGCCTGAAATAGCAAGAGGGGCATTGCTTAATGCCTTAATGAGTTTCCAAGAGATTCATGAAGCTAGTTCCAATTCTATGGCAGTGCCTATTTTAATGCAAGGTAAATATGCTGAAATAGTGGGAATTTTTAATTCGGCCGATAAAGCTTTAAGAAAACAATTATTAACCACCTTGTCTTTGATTGATATAGCTAATATTAATAAGTATAAAGAAAAATTAGAATGAGAAATAGCATCTTCCTAATTTTATTATTCATGTCAAGCTGTAAGTTGTTGGAGCCTAAAAAAGCTACAATTGACATTAATAAAATGAAAATAATTATTTGGCAATTAATGCAGGCTGATGAATATTTTACAAGAACCTCTTTAATGGATAGTACTTTTAAATTGAACAAAAAGAATGTTCAAATGTATCAGCAAATTTTTGATATTAACAAAGTAGCCCGAATTGACTTCTATTCGACCATCGATTATTTAGAACGCCATCCTATTGAGTTTAAGCAATTAATGGATTCCGTCAATGAGGTTTCGAAAAGAGAAAAACATACTCAATTTCAGCACTAAATGCTGATTTAATCAGAAAACAATTTTAATTTCACCATTCAAAATAATAAAATAAACATACAATGAGCAATTTAACAGGCAAGCCAGCCCCGGCATTCACTCTTTTTGATACCGATAAAAAAGCTACTACTTTGGCCGATTTCAAAGGTCAAAATGTAGTGATATTGTTTTTTCCATTGGCATTTACTGGAGTATGTACTACTGAATTATGTAGTATCAGAGACAATATAGCTACTTACAATACAGCTAACGCACAAGTGTTGGCTATTTCTGTAGACTCTTTGTTTACATTGGGTAAATTTAAAGAAGAGCAAAAATTAAACTTCCCATTATTGAGCGATTTCAACAAAACAGCCATCAGTTCTTATGGTGTTAAGTATGATGTTTTCCCTGCTTTCGAAATGCAAGGCGTAAGTAAGCGTGCCGCTTTTGTCATTGACAAAGACGGCGTAGTTCAATACGAAGAAGTATGTGCTACACCAGGTGATTTACCAAATTTTGAAGCCATTCAAACAACATTGAATAAATTAAACTGAAAAGTTGGTAATTGTTAGGGCTTTATAAAATATAAGCCCTAACAATTCTACCTCTTATGATTTTTAAAAGGCCTTCCGATTAATCGGGAGGCCTTTTGTGTAAGCTGTTAGGGCTTTATAAAATATAAGCCCTAACAATTCTACCTCTTATGATTTTTAAAAGGCCTTCCGATTAATCGGGAGGCCTTTTGTGTAAGCTGTGAGGGCTTTATAAAATATAAGCCCTATCAATATAACCTCTTATGATTTTTAAAAAGCGTCCCGAGTACTCGGGACGCTTTTTGTGGGAGCTAATTTTTATAGCTAATAGTTTTTTTTAAACATTACTAACGATCACTCACTTCTACTATTAAAAACTTTAAGTAATGTGTATTCTCAAGTCCCCAAATAATAGGGTGGTCGCTGGATTGGGTCTGATAAGTTACTTGACGAATTCTTTTTTTAGCATCATAAGCCGCCATCTGAATGGTGTCTAAAAATAATTCTGGGCTTACTAAATTGGTGCAACTAGAAGTAACTAAGAAGCCACCATTTCTAATCATCTGCATGCCTCTTAAATTAATTTCCTTGTAACCCGTTACAGCTTTATCAATACTGTTTCTACTTTTTGTAAATGCAGGAGGATCTAACATCACCACATCGTATTTGCGTCCTTCCTTTCCCCATTTTTTTAAAACATCAAATGCATTCATAGCTTCGAATTTCACTATATGGTCTAATTTATTTAATACTGCATTTTTATTGGCTTGTGCCACTGCGCTTTCTGATATGTCAATACCTAAAACCGATTTTGCTCCATAATGCGCCGCATGAATTTCGAAAGTGCCTGTGTAAGTAAATGCGCCTAATACATCTGCCCCTTTTACTAATTTTTTAATGGCCCTGCGATTGTCTTGTTGGTCTAAAAAGTAACCCGTCTTTTGTCCATTCTCTATATCAACATAAAATTGCAATTCGTTTTCATGAATGATAATTTCTGTAGCAAAAGGATCTGATAAAAATCCTTTTTGTTGCACCATTCCTTCTAATTCTCTAACAGGCACATCGTTTCTTTCGTAAATACCTTTGGGTTTAAAAATGGTTTGAATAGCTGTTACAATCGCTTCTTTCCATTTTTCTATACCTAAGGATAAAGTTTGTAGTACGTAATAGTCGTTAAATTTATCAATGATTAATGCAGGGATGCCATCGGCTTCTCCAAACACCAAACGGCAATTTTCTACATAGCCTAATTGTTGTCTATAATCCCAGGCTTCTTTGATTTTTTTATGAAAAAAAGCAGCATCTATTTCTTCTCTTTTTCGAGTCAATAAGCGAATGATAATTTGAGAATTAGGGTTAATATAGCCGCGCCCTGCCAATTGGCCATCAAAAAAGTACACTTCTACAATATCTCCTGGCTCAATAGGCCCCGCAATCCGGTCCACTTCGTTGTTGTATATCCAGGGGTGGCCTAGGGCAATTCTGGGGTTAATCTTTTTATTTAAATACACCTTTGTCATGGCACAAATATAGCCCCCAAATTAGTGACAACTTGTGCCTTTTTTGGGTGGTTTTATGTCAATTTTGCCTTAATTATTGCTTTGGCAATATTTTTGGGAGATATTTGTAACAATAAGAAAAATATGGAAGAGAAAGACATCGACTTGACCGAATCAGCTATACCAGCCCCAAATGAGGCTGAAAATACCTCCGAAACAGCCCCCGAAGAACAAGCTGCCCCCTTAAGCGAACTAGATCAATTAAAGGCAGATTTGGCCGAACAAAAGGATAAATATTTGCGTTTAATGGCAGAGTTTGAAAACTTTAGAAGAAGAACAGCTAAGGAAAGATTAGAGCTTATTCAAACAGCTGGTAAGGATGTAATTGTTGCTATGCTTGAAGTAATGGACGATTGTGATAGAGCAGAAAAACAATTAAATAGCACAGATGACCTTTCGGTACAAAAAGAAGGGATTCAATTGGTGTTTAATAAAGTGCGTTCTACTTTACAAGCAAAAGGGGTTTCGGCCATGGAGAGTTTAAATAAAGATTTTAATGTGGAATTACATGAAGCCATTACCGAAATTCCCGTAACAGAGGAATCTAAAAAAGGGAAAGTGGTGGATGAAATAACAAAAGGCTATCTATTAAATGATAAAATTATCCGCTTTGCAAAAGTGGTAGTTGGAAAATAAATTAACACTATGTCAAAGAGAGATTATTACGAAATACTAGGTGTCACGAAATCTGCTTCTACCGATGAAATAAAAAAATCGTATCGTAAGGTTGCTATGCAATATCATCCTGATAGAAATCCTGGAGACAAAGCTGCAGAAGAAAAATTTAAAGAAGCAGCTTCTGCCTATGAAGTATTAAGTGATGCAGATAAGAAAGCAAAGTATGATCGCTTTGGACATGCCGCATTTAGCCCAGGGGCAGGAGGTGGTGGAGGATTTAGTGGCGGCATGGATATGAATGATATTTTTAGTCAATTTGGTGATGTATTTGGGGAAGATGTTTTTGGAAGTTTTTTTGGCGGCGGCGGTAGTCGTTCTAGATCTTCTCGATCTAGAGGGCAAAGAGGTAGTAATTTGAGAATTAAACTTAAAATGAATTTTGAGGAAATTGCCAACGGAGCCAACAAGCAAGTAAAAGTAAAAAAACATGTATTGTGTACCACTTGCGGAGGCAATGGGGCGAAAGATAAAAATAGTGTACAAACCTGCGGTACTTGTAATGGATCAGGTCAGGTGAAAAGAGTTACCAATACTTTCTTAGGACAAATGCAAACCGTAAATACTTGTCCTACTTGTAATGGAGAAGGCAATACCGTTACAGCAAAATGTACACCTTGTAAGGGTGAAGGACGTGTATATGGGGATGAAACTATTTCAATTGATATCCCAGCGGGGGTGCAAGACGGCATGCAACTAAGTATGTCCGGGAAAGGCAATGCAGGAGAGAGAGGCGGCAGTCCTGGAGATTTAATTATTATGATTGAAGAGGAGTCGCATGAAAGTTTACACAGAGACGGTTTGAATGTGGCTTACGATTTATACATTACCATTCCTGATGCTGTTTTTGGAACCAGCGTCGAAGTGCCTACAATTGATGGTCGTGCGAAAATAAAAATACCACCAGGTACTCAAAGTGGAAAAATATTTAGATTAAAAGGCAAAGGTTTTCCAGAAGTACAAGGATATGCCAAAGGAGATCAATTGATAAATGTAAATGTTTGGACGCCTCAACAAGTAAGCCCTGAAGAAAAAGCAGAGTTAGAAAAAATGCAATTGAGTGCTAATTTCCAACCCAAACCAATTAAAGGAGATAAAAGTTTTTACGATAGAGTAAAGGAAGCGTTTAAATAAATTATAGGGCTAATGACTTATTTACAAATAAAATTCTTTATTTGTAAAATATTAAGGGGCTAATGAAATTTAGCCCCTTAATTTATTTATATCTAATGACTTATTTACAAATAAAATTCTTTATTTGTAAAATACTTCTAGCCCACATATTTCAGTCTTTTTATTTATTAAAATAAAATAAATCATCAGAAATAATTGAAATAATGGATTATATTTTTTAATCCATTATTTAGGTATTTTTATTTTAAGAATTTAAAATAAAATAAATCATCAGAAATAATTGAAATAATGGATTATATTTTTTAATCCATTATTTCAATTGATAAATGTCTTTAGAGTTACGACCTAGTCCATCATAATCAAGGCCGTAACCAACTACAAATTTATTGGGGATGTCAAAGCAGCTATAGTCTATGTCCACGGGGTATTGACGAGCTTCTTTTTTATTGAGTAGTACTGCGATTTTTACCGA
>Ga0209086_10002839_pt1 | contig 13350 bp, 18 predicted proteins | sample M_130207_XF_Meta_FD_187312 | JGI IMG/M metagenome (GOLD analysis project Ga0209086, IMG submission 187312) | Freshwater microbial communities from Lake Montjoie, Canada to study carbon cycling - M_130207_XF_MetaG (SPAdes) (version 2) | ecosystem: Environmental > Aquatic > Freshwater > Lake...
TAAGCTCTCTCTCTCCCCACGAAACCCAGCCGAATCGAATCGAAACGCGCGCGAATCTCGCCGAACCGATCAAGGACGACCTCGAGGACGACGGGTACCACCCGGCACGCTTGGAAACCCGGCCCGACCCGAACGTCGTCGGCAGCCTTGGCGACGAGTGTCTCGACTGGCTGGACCGTTGGCTGGACATGCGTATGTGGACGTGGCAGCGGCACGTCATCCGGCGAGCTCTCGAGGTCAAAGAGGACGGCGAGCTGCGCTGGCCCGTCGTCGTCCTTACCGTTCCGAGGCAGTGCGGAAAGAGCTGGCTGTCTCGCGGCGTGATGTCCTGGCGACTCTTTCAGGGCGACCGGTTCGGCGAGTCGCAAACGCTCCTACACGTCTCAAGCAACCGGATGATTGCCCGCGAAATCTGGCAGATGAGCGCGCGCATCCTCGAGGCGCAGGCCGGAGCGAAAGTCCGCCAGGCTAACGGTCAAGAAAGCATCGAGCTGCCCGACGAGTCGAAGTGGATGATTGCAGCGGCGAACATGACGGCCGGGCCGGGCCTATCCATAAGCATGGCGTTCGTCGATGAGGCGTGGCACGTCGACGAAACTGTCGTCGTGTCGGGAATCATGCCGACGATGCTACAACGCACCAGCTCGCAGCTCTGGCTCGTGTCAACCGCGGGCGAATCATCCAGCGACCTGCTCCGAAACTTTCGCGAGCAGGGAATCGCGCAGCTCGACGACCCCGAAAACGCCGACGTGCTTCTAATAGAGTGGTCGGCCGCGCCTGACCTGCTCGACGATGACGAGGCAGCATGGCGCCAAGCCTCGCCGATCTGGACACCCAAGCGCCGCGACCAGGTCGCATCGTTTCACCGGATGCAACCACCCAACGATTTCGCCATGCAGCTGCTGAACCGGTGGGTGACAAGCGCGACCAGCTGGCTCCCCGAGACGGCGTGGATTAACTGCTCGAGCTCGGACGACCTGCCGACAAATCACGCTGGCGCGCTCGCTATTGAGACGAGCGTGCAGGGCTTGCCGATCGGCGCCGTCCTCGCCGTCCGTGACGATGACGGCCTTGTTCACGTCCGCGCCCACGTCGAGACGAGCCACCGTGGTATGTGGGACTGGATCGGCCGCCTCGCCGAGGACAGGCGCGGCCTCGTCATCCTGAAGCATCAAACCGTGCGCGTGCCACCAGTGAAGTACGCGACGATTGTCGACGTCAAGTCGAGCGATCAGGTCGCAGGGTACGGGCCGACGCGCGCCGCGATCATTGGCGGCGACATCCGCCACAACGACAACCAGGCACTGACCGAGCAAGTCTTGATGGCCAGCGCGTTCCAATCGCGCGACGGGCACTCGCAGCTGTCGCAGCGCGCGAGCGAAGGGCCGATTTACCTAGCGCGTGCGATGGTGTGGGCCGCCGGGCACCAGCTCGCTCCGACGGGTCGACGTCGTCACCTGGTCGCGTCGTCGCGCTAGACTCGGAGAGCTGCGGCGGGACTCATCACTCGTGTGGGCGGATGCTGCGCCGCCGTCGCAGCACCTGCTACCCTCGGCCGCGTGGTTCCCTCCACACCGCCGCGGCAGCGATGCCGCGGCGGCCTTGAGGTATCCACGCCTGTTACCTTTCGACTCGTGAGCATCGCGACGCGATTATTTGGCGAGGACGTCGCCCCCGTCAAGGCCAGCTACGTCACGTATCCCGGCCCGTCGTATGCCGGGGACTACGCGACGATGCGCGTTACCGGCCTTACGCGCAATACCGCGATGGGCATCGCCGCGGCAGCTGCCTGTCGGAACCTGATCGTCAACACCGTGGCGCAGCTCGGCGTTGACCGGTATCGCGGCGCTACCAGCCTCGGGCAGGGCTGGCTCCTTACGCAGCCCGACCCGTCGACGACGTGGGTCGACACGATCAGCGGCACCGTGGATGATCTGATCTGGTACGGCGCTGCGATCTGGATTATCCTCGCCCGCGACGGCATCGCGACGCGCGAGAACCCCGGCGGCCTACCCGTCCGCGCGCGACGAATCCCCATCACCGACGTAGACGTCGTGATGAGCGACCGCCTCACCGACTACCAGCAGATCGTCGGCTACCGCATCAACGGCACCACGCTAGACCCGCACCAGGTCGTCTACTTCAACGGACCCAACGAAGGCGTCCTGCAGTTCGGCGCGCGAACACTATCCCAAGCTATCCAGCTCGAGGACGCCGCGAACCGATTCGCCAGCGTCGAGCTCCCCGCGGGCGTTCTGCAGAACGTCGGCCACGAGCTCGGGCAGGACGAGGCCGCCGAGGTCGTCGAGGCATTCCAGATCGCGCGCCGCACGAACGCCGTAGCGTTCCTACAGAACGTCGAGTATACGCGCGTGGACTTGAACCCGGCCGACCTGCAGCTGGTCGACGCGCGCGCGACAGCAGCGACCGACATCGCCCGCCTCTTCAACGTCCCCGTGACAATGATCGGCGCATCCCCAACCGGGAACAGCTCGGCGCTGCTCTACTCCAACGTCAGCCAGAACACGGCGCAGTTCGTCCAGCAGGGCTGCGCGCCATACATCAACACAATCGAGCGCACCCTCAGCCTGCCAAACGTGACACCGCGAGGACAAAGCGTCCGCTTTGACGTGAACGCTTTCCTGCGAACCGATCCCGAGGCCGCCGCCGCGTACGTGCTCGGCCTCGTCTCGAGCGGCATCATCGACCAGGCCGAGGCGCGAAGCTACCTCGGCATCCCCGCCGTAGGCCAGACGGCCCTCGACCTTACACCCGGAGTGATCTAACGTGCTCAAGTTTGACATTGACGTCAGAACCGCCGAGGCGGCCAGCCGGACGATTACCGGCGTCGCCGTTCCGTACGGCGAAACCGCAAACCTCGGCGGCACTGTCTACACCTTTACAGCTGGCAGCCTCACCCAGGCACGCCAGCGCACGCCGCTGCTACTCGGCCATGACCGCAACCGCCCGATTGGCGTTCTCGTCGACCTCGTCGACACGCCCGGCGGCGCGCTTGCCCGCTTCAGCGTCGACGCTGGCGCCGAGGGCGACCTCGCCTTAGCGCAGGCCGCAAGCGGCAGCCGCGGCGGCCTCAGCATCGGCGCCGAGATCGTCGACGGCACAACCGGCGCCGACGGCGTCGTCACCGTCACCGCCGCCAGCCTCCTAGAGGTAAGCCTGGTATCTATCCCAGCGTTTGCTGGCGCTGACGTGATGCAGGTCGCCGCCGACAAAACGGACGAGTCCGCAGAGGACGACGACGAGAACGATCCAACCATCGAGGACGAAGCCGAGGCGACCGCCGAGGACGAGAAAGAGGAAACAGACATGCTCGAGAACGAAACCGTCGCTGCAGACCTCGCAGCGATCCCCGCAGCAGCAGCTGCCCGGCCAGTCATGGCAGCAGACACGTACATCACGGCAATGGTTCGCGCGATGAAGGGCGACCAGAACGCGGCCCGCATGATCGAGGCCAGCCTCGACGTCATCGACACGGCCGCCATCGTCGGCCTCGTGCCGGACCAGTACCTGCGGCAGATCATCGGCGGCCTCGCCGACGAGCGACCGCTCGCCAACAACGTCCGCCGCGCACCCCTGCCCGCCGAGGGCATGAAGCTCTACAAGCCAATCTGGACAACGACGCCCGAGGGCGGATGGATCTCGGAGTCCGATCCGACGCCGTCAAACGCGATCACCATCGGCAACCACGAGGTCGAGATTGAACAGTGGGCGTACGGCGTCTCGATGACCGTCGCCAGCCTCGAGCGCGGGTTCGGCGTCGGCGAGAGCGTGTTCCGCCAGATCATCCTCGACTACTACGCAGCCGTTGAGGCTAAGCTCTCTCTCGCCATGACGAACGCTGCCGACGCGGTCGGTGCTGGCGCGACGATTCTCGCCACCATCGGCCTGCAGACCGCCGCGATCTACAAGGACTCGGGCCGACGCCCGACGACGGCGTACATGGCTGGCGACGTGTGGGCCGAGCTCCTCGCAACCGAGGCTAGCCTGCCGTTCACCGGCGGCCAGACCACGGCGAGCGGCATCGCTGGCCAGATCGCTGGCCTCGACATCGTCGTCACCGGCGCGCTCGCCGACGGCACGCTCGTCTGCGCCGACCGGAACGTCATCGAGCTGCGCGAGAGCGCGCCGCTCCAGCTGCGCGCGAACGCCATCGGCACGATGAACGTCGAGCTTGGCGTCACGAGCTTCGCCAGCTTCGACGTCGAGGTGCCGAACGCCATCAAGCTGACCGACGGCCTCGTCTAGTCCTGACCGGGCGCGCCGCACACCGCGGCGCGCCCAACCATAGAAAGCAATCCTATGAGCTGGATCGAACCCGAAGACGTAGCAGCCCAACTCGACATCGAGGTCGACGCGCGCCTGACCAACTGCACCGACGCGCGCCGCGCCGAGGTCGAGCTGCTACGCCAAGACCTCGATTTCTCAGGCGACGTTGAGATTCCGGCCGGCGTCATCTACGGCACGATCCTCTGGGCCGCGATGCTCTACCAGGCACGCTCGGCACCGACGGGCTTTGCCGGGTTTGGCGACGGCGCCGACATGCAGGGCGACGTCCTCGGGACGCGCATCGGCGACATCTACCGCCTCATCGGGCTGCGTAGGCCGGTGACGGCGTGACGATCCCCGACGCGCTTGACGCCGTCGTCGACCAGCTCGTCGACGCGGGCCTACCCGCCACGCGCGACAACGGCGCGTTCTATCCGGCGCCTATCGGCGTCCTCGTCGGGATGCCAAGCGTCACCGGCGGCGGACTCCAGACGCGAACGCTAAACGTACCCGTCCACGTCGTCTCGAGTGACCCACCATCGCCGCAAATCCTAGGTTTGCTGTACGCGGCTGCGGATGATGCAGCCGACGCGCTCCAGACCGCGACCTACTCGCCTACGACGTGGCAGGGCGGCCCGAACGCCGAACCCCTGCCCGCCATTCTCCTCAACGTCACCGTCACCATCGAAAGGACATAACCCATGCCCCCCGTCGACTCTCGCCTAGGACCAGGCACCCTCGCATTCGGCACCTCGCCAACGTACGTGGACGACTTCTCGATTCAGGTCGCCAGCTGCTCGCTCATGCCGACCGTCAACGAGACGGACGGCACGCCGACGCTCGCCGACACCACGCCAGCCGCAGAGATGACCGTCACCTGGACAATCGGCGGCAACACGATCAGCGACTGGGGCGACGACGGCGGGTTCGTAAACTGGGCAATGGACAACTCTGGCACCCAGACCGATTTCAAGTTCTACCCGGCAACTGCGGACGGCATCTACTGGGAGGGCACCTGCCAGGTCCGGCCGATTGAGATCGGCGGAGACGTCATGGCGCAGTCCAGCGTTGCGTTCGAGTTCCCGCTCGTTGGTGATCCGACCCGCACGGTTGACTGATGATCCGCGTCAGCGGCACGGTGACGTATAACGATGAGACGCGCGTCGACTTTGCCGCGGGCATCAACGTCCTAGCTCAGTGGGAGACGTACGCGCAGACTCGCAAGATCGAGACGGACGCGCAAAAATCCCCGATGACGTGGACGCTGTACGTCGCGTACGCCGCGCTCGACCTTGGCAAAGACGTGGGTTTCGACACTTGGCGCAAAAAGGTCGCTGACGTCGACCTCGTGGCCAACGATGCGGACCCTACCCGAGCGGATCAGTCGGCCGAATGATCGGCCTCCTCGCCATTGAGACGGGGATCGCGCCCAGCGTCCTCTGGCGAGAGGACGCCGCCGATCTATCGACGCTGGTCCGCATCCTCGAGGAGCGCGCGAAGCGTGGCTAGAACCCGTAAGCCTCAAGGCTCCGAGATTCACGTCGACGATAGCAACGTCCAGGTGCTATTTGACAACTTGAAAAAGGCTGACGCCGAGCTGCGAAAAGCGTCGAACGTGCGGCTGCGAGAGGCGGCGAAAGAGTGCGCGAATGATCTGGCGCAGCGGCTCAGATTGACGGCGTTCGGATCGCCAGCGCCGCAAACGCAACTCGTGGCGCGCAGCATCAAAGTCAAGTCTGATCGCTTCCCCGTTGTCGCGATTGGCGGCAGCAAAAAGGTCGGCCGCGCGTATAAGAGTCGAAAGGGCCGCGGCACCGTCCGCGCGTCCGCCGCCTCGCTCCTATTCGGCGTCGAGAACGGCGACTATCACGGCCGGTTCGCCGCGCGAAACGAGTCCGGCTACTGGATCAAGCCAACCGTGAAAGACTTTTCGACGAGCTCGCAGGCAATCGGCAACTACCAGAAAGCCGTCCTACAAATCCTCGACGATGCGGGCGTGCTCTAGTGGCTGGCGAAGTTCTCATCAAGATCGGCGCTAATGCTGGTCAGGCCGTCGGTGAGATCAATAAGGTAACCGGCGCTCTGGGCAAGCAAATGTCGGCCAGCAAAAAGGCCAGCAACATTACGCGCAAAGCCGCCGTGCCAGCCGCGCTCGCCCTGATCGCGCTCGCAGGCGCAGCGATTGATTGCGCGAAGGCGGCAGCCGAGGACGAGGCCGCACAGGTCAAGCTCGCCGGGCAGCTGCACCGCGTTACGAAGGCGACAGACTCGGCGATCTCGAGCGCCGAGGATTACATTAGTAAGCTGGCTTTAGCGACGGGCGTCGCCGATGACGAGCTGCGGCCAGCTCTCGCAAAGCTCGCGACCGCGACCGGCGACCTGTCAGAGGCGCAGACCGGCCTCACCGTCGCCGTCGACGTGTCGGCCGCCAGCGGTAAGAGCCTCGAGGCCGTATCCAAGGCGCTGGCGAAGGCGTACGCTGGTAGTGGCGGCGCGCTCGCCAAGCTGATGCCAGGCCTAAACGAGGCCGCCATCAAGTCGGGCGACCTGACACGCATCAACGCCGAGCTGGCGCGCGTCACCGGCGGCGCCGCAGCCGAGGCCGCCGGAACCTCAGCAGGCCAGTTCAAGATCTTCAACCTACAGGTCGACGAGCTAAAAGAGACGCTAGGCGCCAGCCTATTGCCTATCTTGAACCAGCTCGCGCCCAAGCTGAACGAGATCGCGACGTACGTCAGCGCGAACACTAAGACGATCGAGATCGCCGTCGTCGCCGTCGCCAGCATTGCCGCCGCGATCATCGCGCTAAATGCGGCTATCTCGGCATGGACGGGACTCCTCGCGGCGTTCAAGATCGCTCAGGTACTCGCGACGGCAGCCGTCGCCGTGTTCAACCTCGTGGTGGCCGGGAATCCTATCGCGCTGATCGTGATCGGCATTGCCGCATTCGTCGCCGGGCTGATCCTGCTCTACCGGAACAGCGCAGATTTTCGCGTAATCGTGGACCAGCTCTACTCGGCGCTGCGCCAGCTCGGCGCGCAGGGCCTCGCGTACGTCCGCGACCACATGGACGAAATAAAGGCCGCGCTAAACGCCGTAAAGATCGCAACCGTCGCCGTCGCCACGCAGTTCCTGCCCGGCGGTTTCCTATATGACGGAGTCGCCACGATTCAAGAAAAAACGCAGGTATTCACGCGAATCGTGGACGGTCTGCGGCTAGCCTTCAATCTCGCAGCGTTTGCCGTGACGGAGGAGGTCGCCGCGATCCGCGAGCTCATCCGCGTCACGCCAATCGCGTACGCCGCGATCTCCCTCGGCATCCGAACCGTGCTCGACCCGGTGACGGCCGCGTTCAACCGCGTAGGCGACGCCGTCAGCCGCGTCATCGAGTTTCTCAAAAATCTACGCTTCCCCAGTCTGCCGAGCTGGGCGACGAGCGTCGGCGGGTTCGGCGTATCGTCGGCCGCCTCGAGCATGGGCGGCGGCGGCACCGTCGTCAACGTCACCATTAACGGCCCGATTGACTCGGACGCGACCGCCAGGGCGATAGTCGACGTGCTCGCAAAGTACGACCGCCGATACGGGCTCGTGACGCCGTGAGCATCTACAGCGTCAGTATTGGTGGCGTCGCCGTGACTAACGCGACCGTATCAAGCGAGATCGAGATCACGCACGGCCGGAGCGACTTCTACACGTCGACGGCGACGAGCTCGGCGCGCATCACAATCTACACGCGAGACGTCAGCGTCTACAAAGCCATCGTCGGCCTATCGCTCGTCATCAAGTCGACGATTAGCGTCAACCATTTCACCGGCACGATCACGGACGTGCAGCTGCGCGTCGACGACGCCACCAGCGGGAACACCGTCACCATCACGGCCGTGAGCGCTAGCGCGCTGCTCGGCCTACGACTAGTCGGCGCGACCGAATACCCAGCCGAAACCGTCGCGCTACGCCTCGCCCGCATCTTCTCCGACGCGGGCTACGTCCTCGCCGACTACACGCTCAAGCTATCCGCCGAGGATCTCGCAATCGTCACCGACCTACGCCCGGCATCCGTGACGACGGCGCTCGACGCGATTGGCGACGTGACGCCCGGATTGTCCGCGTTCGTGTTTGACGACGTAGACGGAAAAATCGTCATACAGAGCGTTGCGTGGCGCGCGACGGCGGGCATCGTCACGGCGTCGACGTCGAGCGGCGTCCTATTTGCGCCCGTGTTCGGACAGAGCGTCCAGATCGTCAACCAGATAAAGGCGACGTATAACGGCGCGACGCAGACCGTCACCGTCGACAACACAACCAGCCAGGCATCGTATGGCGTCCGGTCGGCAACGCTTGCGACGCATTTCGTCAGCGTCACCGACGCGACCAGGGCAGCTACTCAGATCATCGGCCGCTCGCGGAAACCGCGCTGGACGATTGACGAGATTACGATCCTGCAGGACTCGCCCGAGGTCGTCCTCGTCGTCGGGCAGGTCTACAACGTTGCCGCGCTGCCGACGGGCAGCCCGTCCGCGACGTATAGCGGTTGCGTCGAGGGATTCGCGCAGCGTTTCACACGAGGCGAGCAGCGCACCATCGTCTACCTATCCGACGCGGCCCTATCCGGCCTCGCCCTCAAGTGGTCAGCGATCCCGTCGACGGCCGCCTACCGGTGGAACACTGTAAGGGCCGCCGCTCAGTGGCAGGACGCCTACACACTAGGAGACATCGCAGCATGACTAGCTACACGACACAAGCCAGCTACCCCTACCCGGCAGCTGCCGACCAGCTCGTCGACTACCCGACGACGGCCGCCGCGTTCGCCGGATACCTCGACAACCTGCCAAACCGAAACCGCATCATCAATGGCCTATTCGATGTGTGGCAGCGCGGGACATCGTTCGCCGCTATCGCTACCGGCACGTACACGGCCGACCGCTGGGTCTACACCCAGACCGGCGCGGGCGGCACGCGCAGCGTCTCCCAGCAATCGAACGCGCTCGGGACGCTAATCGGCGGCATGCAGGCAAAGCAGTTTCTGCGGATGGATATCACCGTCCTAGGTTCGGCGACAGCGCAGACCATCGGGCAGCGCATCGAGGACGTCCGCACCTTCGCAGGCGAAACCGTCAGCATCTCGTGCATGGTCAAAGGCACGCTGACGGGCGCCGTCACGCTGAACCTGCTCCAAAACTTTGGCACCGGCGGCAGCCCATCCGCAACCGTCACGACAGCCGTCGGCACGTACACGCCAACCGCCAGTTGGGTCCGCAAAACCTTCACCGTCGCCGTGCCATCAATCAGCGGGAAAACACTAGGCTCGACGGCGGATACGCACTACCTAGAGCTTCAGTTTGATGCCGGCAATAAGACAGGACAGTTGGATATCTGGGGAGTGCAGCTGGAGCAGAACACGACGGCGACGATCCTCGAGCGCGAACCCATCGCCCAGACCGTCGCAAAGTGCCAGCGCTACTACTTTTCTGTCACTTACGCTGCCGGTAGCTATTTAGTAACTGGTCAAGCGTGGGCAACCTACTCGTGGCTGTGGACTCACCCGCTGCCGGTTTCTATGCGAGTCGTACCGACCGCTGCAACCGTGTCGGGCGTAAACGCACTAAACAGCATCCAATCGAACTACGTTGCAGGCACCCTCACGCATACCGTTCAGCTCGGAAAATCTTCTCAACAATCTATTGCCGTAGAAAGCGCCGGAACAGCTGGCGCAACCCTGACCGCTGGTAACGCGACAATGGTCTACTCAAACCCCGGCGCTACGATCACCGTTACGGCCGAGCTCTAATGCCGCCGGATGACGTCGACCGGCTCTACGTCGCGATGCGCGAGCTACGCGACAGCGTCGAGGCGTACCGCGCCGATCTGAACGGTCGGCTGCGTAGCCTCGAGGCGGACAATGCTCGACGCCAGGGCGAAACGGCCGCCACGAATCACCTCGGCCGGATCGTGCTCGGCTGCGCCACCATGGCGGCCGCCATTGGAGGTATTGTTACCCTACTAACAGACAGGATGTAGACCATGAAAGACATCAGCCCGAAAGTTACAGCCGCCACCGCCGCCAGTGCGCTCGCCCTGCTCATCTGCGTCGCCCTCGGCCTGCTCGGCGTTGACGTGCCGCCAGCTGCGTACGCTGCCGTGACGACCGTCTGCGTATTCGCCGCCGGGTATCTTCGTAACGATCCGGCGCGTTTCAAGTGAGCGCCGACGAGACTCTCGACGCCGTCGAGGAGACACCAGAGGAGCTTACCGATGCCGTCCCAGTCGACGCAGCTGGCAGCCCTAGCGCTCGCCGTGCTGCTCCTACTAGCGCTCAGGCCAAAGCTCTAGCACACCAGATCAGAAACAACGCAGCAAACCGCATGTTGAAGTGGTCAGGCAAGCCCGAGCGGCCCGCTAACTCGAATCACTTCCCGCCGCTGCAGATCGCGATTGACAGGCTAATCCGCCAGGGCGTCGACGTGCCAGCCGAGCAGCGCCACGGCGGCTACCCGTACTGCATCATGGCAGCGTTCGTTTGCTACGCAGCTGCTGGCAGCTCGTCCGCTATTCGCCAAATCGAGCACTCCAACGCGGCGTATACCGTGCAGGTCCTCGAGGACGCGCGCGAGAAGCGCAACGGCCTCAGCATCACTACGAAACCCGTTCGCGGCGACATTGTGCTGTTTGATTTTCCGGATGGTGCTGAGGTCGATCATGCCGGGATCGTGCTCGACATCTCCGACCGCATTATCTGCACGGTTGAGTGCAACACGTCGCCGGGGCGCGGCGTTACGACGCAGGGCTGTTGGCGTAGGACGCGGCCGCGCGGCGTAGCGAAAGCGTTTGTGCGACTCAAGGCGTAACCGTGTCTGCGTGTCGACGATGCGGCGCGTGCCTGAGTCGGTACGCGCCGCCATCCGACGCTTACTGCTGGCCCTGCCATCCTCGGATCGAAGCGCCCAGGCAGGTCTGCGCGCAGGGCCACGACCTCACTATTTACGGCGTGATGTCGTCGTCCGGGACGCGCGACCGGCCTCGCGAATCCCTGCGTTGCAAAAAGTGCCGCGAAGTGTACAATGCTCGTAGATCGGTAATACGCCGATCAAAGAAAGAGGGAACACATGAGTGAGATAGAAGCGGAAACGCCCAGCTGCGAGCAGATCGAGCTCGATTTCGCCTACATCAGTGGCATGGGTGTTGACGGAGACGACCTTGTCGAGATAAACGATGACGACATGGCGCAGCTGCTGAAAGCTCGACGGCATTGGGCAGAAATGGGCAAGCAAAGCGGCGGGTTTGACCACACGATACGCCGCGATTTCGTGCTGATCGAGAATGCTCAGCCGTTCCGCGGCAATCATCGCCGCCATGTCTGCTGCATCAAGTACGGCGACACGTGGCTAGTCGAGGGTATCCAGCGATGAACGATGTCGAGGAGCTCGCGCAGCGCATCGCGCAAGCAATCACTGCCAAAGCGATGACTGCGAAAGACATCGCGAACCCGGCAGCCTACTCTGACAAAATCCTTCAAAGTCTGGTTGCGAAGCACGCGAAGCGCGGCACGGGTTGGCTGGTCGAGCAGGGCATCGAGCACGACCTCGTCATACCGGCGAGCTTGGCGATGAGCCTACCGGCGAAGGAGGAGAATCGGCGACCAGCTGCGTGCCAGTCTTGCGGCATTGCCGTGTACTACGACTCGCGTCGCGCCGTGCATCTTGTGCAGGGCTGGCCAATAGCGCGCGCACTATGCGCCCGCGGCTACCTGCCAGAGACGTGCTCGAGCTTTGCCGAGCGCGGCCTCGACGTCACCATGATTGGCCTCGTGCCAGGACCTGACGCTCATGCGTGACATTCGCGTGTGGATGAGCAGGCAACCTACGCACGATTCCGAAATGGCGCTGCTGCTCGACATCAGCGTCGCCGATTGGAAGCGGATAATGATCGGCCACGCCGACCTTTCCTACGATCAGTGTCTGCGGATGATCGCGTATTACGGCGCGGACGCGCTCGACCTCGTCAACATGATTAGGCGCGAACGCAAAGCCTGCGTCGAAGCTACGCTGCTCGACCCGCCGCATGAGGAGTGGCGCTAGTGGCCAGGCCGCGAACGTGCAACTGCGAGCTAGCATCCTGCAAAACCTGCACGAATCGAAACTATAAAATAGCGTGGCTCGCAAAAAACCCTAACCGGGCTAAAACGATGCAGCGCGAGTGGGCAGACCGCCGACGTGCTAGCGAGAACGTTACGGAGATCGGACGCCAGAACGCGCTAGACCGCTGGCGTAAAGCGCAGATAGCGAAGGCCGCGCGCGTGCGACGCGAGCAGGACGCCGAGATGCTCAACACCTACAAAGGCAAGCTGGCAGCGTTCGAGCAAGCGATAGCGAACGGCGCTATCGAGCTCGGCGAATGGATCGAGACGGACTGGCGGCCGAACCTGCCAGCCGGACACCCCGGCCGACTCGGCCAGTAGGATACGCACCACGCGCCGCCTGCAGGCATCGTCATGCAGGCGGCGCGCACCTCACCCCTCACTGACTCGAGGGACGTAGACCGTCAGAGGGTCGAGCAGAGACACGCCCCGAATGGTCAGCGCGTCGGGCGGGCTGGCCACAACAGCGGACGGACACCGGGCGTTGTAACATGGCGCGCGGTTGCTCTTCAACTGCGAAGCAAAAAACAAAACCTACCGCCCACGACACACCTACCTCTACACTATCCACAATGGCACGGGGAACCCAGACCACGCGAGACGAACAGCACCGCCCGACAATCTACTCGAGCGAATGGCGGAAGCTCGTCGCGCGAGCACGCGCCACACTCGAACCAGTCTGCTACTTTTGCGCCAACGAGATCGACCTCACCCTGCCCGCACGCAACCGCTGGTCCTGCACCGTGCACCACACCGAAGCCAGGGCATTCGGCGGCGCAACCATAGTACCCATCGACGAGCTCGCCCTAGCCCACCGCTCCTGCAACTCATCGCACGGCGCAAAAATCCGAAACCGCCCACGCGGACGCGCGGACACGCAGGACAACCTATTCGACGCGGACGCAGCGTTTTCTAGAAAAAATAGACAC
>Ga0209086_10002843_pt1 | contig 13340 bp, 13 predicted proteins | sample M_130207_XF_Meta_FD_187312 | JGI IMG/M metagenome (GOLD analysis project Ga0209086, IMG submission 187312) | Freshwater microbial communities from Lake Montjoie, Canada to study carbon cycling - M_130207_XF_MetaG (SPAdes) (version 2) | ecosystem: Environmental > Aquatic > Freshwater > Lake...
TTATTGATACCGCTGGATTAAGAATTACAAGCGATGCAGTTGAACAAATTGGCTTAAACAAAGCATTTGAAGCCATTAAAAAATCGGCTATTGTAATTTATTTATTTGATGCGCACGAATTAACTGAAGGCGATTTAGTTTTAGAACTTCAAAAAATAGAAGAACATCTTGTTTCAACTCAAGTAATTGTTGTTGCAAATAAAATAGATATTGAAACCTTAAATGATTTAAAAAAAGAATTTATCGATTTTCCTGAAATGATTTTTATTTCGGCAAAAAAGCAATTAAATATAATTGAATTAAAAAATAAACTATTAAGTTTATTTGATGCCAGAACTGTATCTGCAACCGATACTATTGTTACCAATGCCCGCCATGCTTCGTCCTTAACAAATGCTAACCTTGCTTTAAAAAAAGTATTAGAGGGATTAAATAATAACATTGTGCCTGATCTTTTGGCGCTTGACATACGTTATGCTTTAAACGAAATAGGCTTAATTACTGGTGAAGTTAGTAATGAAGATTTGTTAAACAATATTTTTTCGAAGTTTTGTATCGGGAAGTAATTGCGTTTAAATCCAGCATAATTCTATACACTCCAACACGACTTTTTACTACGAGTTTAATCTGTTAGTGGGATAGAACATATGCAAAACTAGAATACAAAGAGTGGTTTCGCCATTTGATTATTTATAAAAAATGATTAAATTTACTAAGATTAATATTAGCCAATTTATTGCGGTTATTTTACCAATATAGTTACGATACCCGCGATTTTATGGCGGGTATAAACAAGTTATGCAACATTTTCGGAAGATAAACATAAAATAAAAAGACAATGACATTTTTAGAATTAGCAGAAAAGATTTTAAAGGAAATAAAAAAACCTTTGACAGCAACTGAAATTTGGCAACTAGCCATGGACAAAGGCTATGACAAGCAATTAAAGAGTGACGGAAAAACTCCGTGGGCAACTCTTGGTGCACAAATGTATGTAAACGCAAAAGACCATCCTAAATCTTTATTCGCTCAAACAGACACAAGACCAAAACGGTTTTATCTTAAATCCCAAACATCTCAAATCGACCTAACAGCAGACATCGCGCCTGTTGAACTAAAGACAACGAAAAAAAATATCGACTTCAATGAGGAAGATCTGCATCCTTATTTGGCATACTTTGCCTACTACTATTTAAAATGCTGTACTAAGACAATTAATCACTCCAAGTCAACGAAAAAAGAATTTGGAGAGTGGGTTCATCCAGATATTGTAGGTTGCTACTTTCCTTTTGACGAATGGAAACCTGAAGTTTATGATTTAAGTTCTTCCATTGGGAATGTTTCAATAAATCTTATTTCCTTCGAGCTAAAAAAAGAATTAAGCTTTGGTAATTTACGCGAAAGCTTCTTTCAATCCGTTTCTAATTCATCATGGGCTAACGATAGTTACTTAGTGGCCGCTGAAATTTCAAAGGAAGAAGAGTTTATGAAAGAGTTGACTAGACTTTCATCTTCATTTGGTATTGGTGTAATAAAATTAAATCTTACTGACCCCGACTCAACTCAAATAATTTTACCGCCAAAAAACAGAGAAAATTTAGATTGGGATACCATCGACAAACTCACAATGAATAAAGACTTTAAAGAATTTTTATCTCGTATAAAAATAGACATCGCAAGTAAGAAAATTCATCATAAAGAATATGACGAAGTGTTAGACGTTGAATCACTAAAGAAAAAAACGGGGCATAACAGCAAGCAAGCGTAATTTTTTTTGCGCGTTAACGCTCAAATATATAAATGGAAATAGCAAAAAACTCACGCCTGCTTGCAAAACGTAATGCTTAATTTTTATTAATAGATGCAACAAAAGAAAATACAATTTAAAGGATGAGATATCTAGGCAATAAACAAAGGCTAACTTCTTTTATCGAAAATGTTATAGAAAAACATAACATTCAAGGTGAAGTCTTTGCTGATATATTTGCAGGGACTTGCTCTGTCGGTGACTATTTTAAAGAAAAATACACAATAATAGCTAATGACTATATGTATTTTTCTAAAATAATAAGTGATGCTAAAATACTTAACAACACCACTCCTTTATTTAAAAAATTTGTAAGAAGATTTAATACTTCACCTTTCGAATATCTAAATTCCCAAAAATATATACCGACAAGTGGATATTTTGTATATCATAATTATAGTCCAAAAGGAGGCAGAATGTATCTCAATGAAAATAATTCTATAAAAATAGATGGGATGAGGTTGGAGATTGAGGAATTCTATAAGGAAGGTCATGTTGATTACAAGGAATACGTTTTTTTGCTCGCATCTCTATTGGGTTCAGTTTTAAAAGTATCAAATACGTCAGGAACGTATCAAGCATATTTTAAATTTTGGGAATCTAGATCTCAAAACATTTTAAGAATAGAACCCATAGAAATTAAAACTACTAAATCAGTTAATAAAGGGAATGTTTCATACAATGAAAACATAAACAAACTTGTAAGAAAAATCACAGGAGACATAGCCTATTTAGATCCACCTTATACAATCACTCAATACACAAATGCATATCATGTTTTAGAAACTATCGCCAGATATGACTATCCAGAACTATTTGGTATAACTGGACGAAGAAAAGAGAGAGAACTATCTAATTATTCTAACAAAAGTAATGCTTTTATAGAGTTCGAAGACCTCTTGCGGCAGATTGATTTTGATCATATATTAATAAGTTATAGTAATCAATCCATCATAAAAATTGAGGAATTGGTAATATTGGCGCGTCATTTTGCTGTGGATGGTTTGATTCATATAGAAGAGTGCGAGTATAGAGAATATGCGACAAATAACCTAAGCTATAAGGGAAAGAAAGAACGATTGAAAGAGCTCATTATTTACTTCAGAAAGGACAAGTCTATCAACAAGTCTCCACTCAATTATTCAGGAAGCAAAGACCATTTACTTCCAAATATTTTTAAATCCTTACCTAAACATGTCGGGACTTTCGTTGATGCTATGGGCGGAGCCTTCAATGTTGGGGCTAATGTAACTGCATTAGAAAAAGTTGTTTACAATGAATATAATCCTTTTGTGTTTGAAATAATAAAAATGTTCAATGATTCTAAACCTAATGCTATAATTAATAAGGCTGAATCTATTGTTGTCAAATATAGCTTATCAAAGAAAGCGAAAGATCAATACCTATCTCTTCGAGAGCACTACAATAAAAAAGATAAAACAGCAATTAATCTTTTTGTATTACAGATTTATGCTTTTCAAAATATGATAAGGTTTAATAATAATTTGGAAATGAATACACCAATAGGAAACAACGAATATAGTGACGGTATAAAAGGAAGAATTTTAAATTTCAGAGTAAGATCCCCAAAGGTTGAATATAATTTGGGTAGCTATAAAGATATCAAAATCAAGAATTTCCCCAATGATACTGTTTTCTATTTTGATCCTCCCTATTTCATAACCAAAGCAGAATATAACGATGGTAAAAGAGGAATGGAAGGATGGAATGCTCAAAAGGAGGGGGAGTTGCTAAATTATTTAGTTAATATTGACAAAGCTGGGTACAAGTTTATGTTATCTAATGTAGTTCACCACAATGGCAATAGTCATCATATACTTTTAGAATGGATAAATGTCCATAAATATAATACTATAGAAATTGGCGAAACTGGAAAAAAATACCCGAGAAAAGAAGTATTAATTACTAATTACGATTCAATTTAAAAACTAAGATATGGTAAAACTATTACTAAACATTAATGAAATTCAAACTGAAGTTGAAGTTCCCTTAATAAATCTATTGAATACAAAAAACCCTAAGCTAAAGGTTAACACAGTGCAATATGTAGATATAAAAAGTGAATTTATGCTAATACAAAAGCGGACAGGTGTTATTGTTGATGAAGGTAATTCAGGAAAGCAAATACTAGCATATGTATTTTTGTCACCAGAAGAAGAGGAAGGGGGTAACAGTTTTGTCGGGCAAACAATATTTCCTGATTTGATAGACAGTATGGGGCTATATATAAATTCTCCCTCTTTTACCCCGCTTAATCACCCTATTTACTTTATAAATATGGCCAAAACGGCAATAACAAGAGAAAGTACCAAGAGAGATTTTGCATTTTTATATTCAATCGGCATACATTATTTAGAATTAAATAATAATATAGATATAAATATTAATGATATCCCAAAACATTTAAATAAGTTTCATGAAGAATGCGTTACTAATAAGAATTTAGAGGCAAAGTATTACGACTACGATCCAATTACTAATACACTCAAAATACTGATTCCACAAAAATTAGACAAATTAGTAACTGCAGATGGTACAGATTTTAAGGGAAGTAATGAGAAGTATTTGTGGACAGAAGTACTGTCTATTTCTCTAATAGCTATAAATAGTGGTTACAAACTTAATATCGAAGAATTTGAAAACTTCATCACCACGTACGAGAATATTTTTTCAGCAAACAGTAAAAAAATGGAAAGATGTAAAACCTTAATGGAATTTTTAAAAAAAATAAAATATAAAAAACAATACCATGAACTATAAACAAATCATCTATTTTGGTGCTCCTGGCACAGGGAAAAGCTTCTTCGTAAAGGAACTACTTGATGGCGTAAATAATGAGCATATTTTTAGAACAACTATTCACCCTGAGTTTACATATTCAGATTTCGTTGGACAATTACTTCCTGAAAGTGATGGCGGGACTGGCGTAAATTTTATGTTTAAACCAGGGCCGTTTACAGTGGCTTTGAAAAAGGCATACAGCGATAGCAGCGTAAATATTTACCTCGTTTTGGAAGAGTTATCGCGCGGGAATGTTGCTGCGATATTTGGAGATATATTTCAGTTACTTGATAGGAATAAATTCTTTGTAAGTTTATACCCTATACGAAACAAGAATGTAGCAGATCAAATTGTAGAAATAATAGGAGACGAAATAACATTACCATCTAACTTCAATATTATCGGGACTGTAAATACAAACGATCAGAGTGTCTATCCAATGGATACAGCTTTTAAAAGAAGATTTGATTGGGAATATATTTCCATTGACCCTGTAACAGATTCCAGCGGTATTAGGATTAAAAAACTTAATAATCCTAAAATTGTCATTGATAAAAGCGAAAATAAATCCGAATCTTTCGAAACAAACTGGCATACTTTTTATGTTTTTTTGAATAGTTTTATAACTGATAAAGAAAAGGGTCTTGGACGAAATGAAGATAGGCAAATCGGTCAGTTCTTTCTCGATTTTAATGAGGGCTTAGTAACCAAGTCTCATTCGCCTAATAAGACGAAAGCTGAAGAAGCCCAAAAGACGATATCTAGTATGATCAAAAACAAACTCTTACTATATGCATGGCAAGACGTACAGGGTTCTTCCTCATTTAATAGTAACTCCATTTTTGATGGCAGCATCAAATCGTTTGATGCTTTATTTAAAGCATATGGAACTAAAAAGGTTTTTAGCGATATGTTGATAAATGATTTCTTAGAGCCAAACAAAGATGTCTATCCTTATATTTAAACCTCGATTATGAATAGTGACAATTTTAATGATGGTGATCAATTAAGTCTAGAAAAATATAAGGATCTACAGAAAAAAGGTTTCAAAATTGAAAGCAAAGATTTCACAAACGAATTACCGTTAGAAAAAGATGGTTCTAGCGATAAGAAAGTTCGTTTAAATTTTGTTGGTTTCACGACTAACAATTCCGGTGATATTATGACAGTGTTCCCTAAAAAATATAACTGGGAAGATAATAATGCTGACATTGATCGCAGAAAGCTATTTAGAGTCATCAATAAACACATTCAAAATAGACCTAGCATGTACATTGGGTCAGAATTCGAAAAAAATATAAGTACCAATTATCCGTTTTCAGCTTTCTTCTCTATTTACGAGTATTTTGAGAAATATGGAATTCACTTTGAACAACAGCATCGTTTAAAACCTGATGGAACAGGTAAGGTTAATTGGAAGGAAACAATAAGGTTTAGTCAAAAGTATATTATCGATGATAAATTAATCATGCTTCCAATATATTATAATGAAACAAGAAGAATAGATACCTTTTTGGCGAATTGTATGATTTTTGCAATTGATTTTACAATCAATAAGTTTAATGCGTTCATTGAAGAAGAGAAAACCAACAGGCCTTTTCCTGAATTCAATTTTCTATTACATAAGGAATTTGTAAAGGAAAATTTATATTCGATAAGGAATAAAACTTATCGCGACATAACTATAAAACTAATAGATGATTTAATCAAATTCTTTTCTTTTGAAGAGTCAAGTGGCAACTATTTTTTGAAGCATTATTCTTTTCATTCTGTTTGGGAAGATATGGTGATGATTTATTTAAATAGTCATTTTTTAAAATTTGAGAATAAAGAAATGATTCTTTCTGATGAAAGATTAGCAATTCAAAAGAAATTTATTAAGCGTGCTTTTGACCCGAACTTAGCTGATCCCAAAAAATCAATTCAGCCAGATCATTATTTAGTAGAGGGTGATACTCAAATTATTCTTGATGCAAAGTATTATGAACCCGAAAAAATGGAATACAAACAAATATCTTATCTCTTTTTATTAAAGAATAGAAGAGATCAAATTACAGAACCACCATTGTTTTCGAAAACTCACTCTGCATTGATTATACCATTTAATGAAAGAAACTCCAAACTTCATTTTGAAATGAATCCACTTTTTAACAAAGAGTTTGCCGATGTTGTTATTTCAGAAGAAAGAATAGAAATTAATAAAGTTATTAATTTTTGGATAAAAAACTAAGCATACCAGCGTGAAAGCAATATTGCCTTGCCGCAGGCGCAACACAAGGCAACATCGCCTACACGGGAAACGATATTCTTTGCCAGCTTGTGTTCTTTTAAAAACTCATTTAATTCAATATCAGTAAGCCCTTGCTTAAAATTATTAGGATAAGTTTTAAACTATTAATTATTTTTTAAGCATACTCCTAATTTAAAAATCATTCGTCAAATCGCCACCAATGTATTCAGATATATAACATGCAAGTCCACAAAACGGAATTAGTAATAACGCAAATAAAACAATAATCAATACTTTTAAATAAATTGGCAACTTATACAATTTAAATTCCATAATCTTTTTTAAATTCATAAATCAACTATTTTACTAATAATTTAAGCCTCCTCATTCATATCATCACTTTCAGGCAATATCAAATTAGTATCAGCTTGGTTTAGGTTTCAAAAGCAATATATACATTTTAAAATTTAAAAGCGGAAGACATCAGAGTAATTTCAGCTTTCGAAATCCCAATTTTTGTAGCTTCCGTTTTCCAGTTTTTTACCACCACCTTAACTTCTTTTAAAATATCATCCATTTGTTTTTCATTAAGCTGAAAAAATTCGCCAACACTTTTTGCCAAATCAAAATCTAATGCATTAGTATTTGAATCAATATTTAAAGACAATCCATCTTTATCAATGGAAGGATTTATATCATAAGCAGGAGATAATTGCCAACCATTTTTTTGAAGAATAAAACCATGATTTCTTAAATGATCATCCGTATTGGAAATAGCAATATTAAAAACCATTCTTCTCCATAATTGGTGTAATTCTTTTTTACTATTCGATTCGTTAAATTGTATAAATTCTGCAATATCTAAATAGCTTGGGTAATTATCCTTTATGGTTTCTTCGTTATTGCCAGTCATAGTCATAGCCGATGCAAAATGAATTCGTTTATTCTTTAAACGGTCAAATCGTTTCGTGAAAAATGTAAAGTGTTTACCAACTATTTTTTCGATTTTACACTCAGCCATTTCAATGCCTGCTTTTGTAGCTAATTTATATGCTAAAAATTCCCAGGCAGCTTTATTAATAGAATCTTCCTTTGATGGAAATTTAGCAATCCATAAATGTCCTTTTTCATCTATGATGTTTGCTTTAGGCCTTGCACCGCCTAATGAAGAGCCGGGGGCCAACAATATATTTAACCATTTACGAACTTCCTTATTATCTTTATCCGATTCAATTAATGAGATACCGTGTTGTAATTCTCTTACAGTGGACCACGGAGGAGTTGGACGAGACCTATCATTATTTAAAAAGGGTTCATCTTCTTGCAATTTAAATCTTAATGCCCCCATTCTACTCTCATCATTTACGCCTAACAAAAAATCTATGTCCTGTAAATTTTTAGTAGGTCTTTTTTCCTCTCTAGCTATTATAGCCTCTCTCCTTTTCATTAATGTTCGCCCCCAAGTATCTGGCATGGCATCATTAAAAATTCCAAAAATACTTTTACCAATTGGAAATTGATGGCCTTTATTCCAAGTAATATCGGGGTCAAAGAAGAATGGTTTTTCTAGTTCCAACCATTTTTCATGATATTTAAAACTAAATGTTTTTCTCCCCTTGCCTTGGTGAGCCGAAAGTGTTCCTATCAGTTTTGAATCTTTTAATTCAAGCCAATCTGCGTATACAAATATGTCTAATTTATCTGTGAACATTATTTACCTCCTAATAGGTCTAAGTCTTGAATAGTTCTTCCTTGTTTATCATCTGAGGCCAATTTTAAAAAATCATCCTGTAAACCTAATACTCGCATCACATTAAAATATGCTCCCATAGATACACTGGGAGTTCCTTTTTCAATTTGATAAAGGGTTGTTCTATCTATTGATGCCCGTTCTGAAACTTGTATGGTTGTCAGCTTTCTTCTTTTTCGAGCTAATTTAATATTTTCTCCAACACGTTGCAGTATTTTTAAGTGTTTTGGAAATAGTAGTTGCCTTTTTGAATTCATTTTATTGTTGATTAATTTCCACAAAAATAATACAAATGTTGATAATATACAACATTTTATACTATATTTTAAACCTACCTATCATTAATTTTTTATAAACTCATTCGTGTTGCACTTAATTCGTGACGCAATGTGTCACGAATTGGAAATGAAATGAAAATTATTTAGAAATAGGATAATCAACTTCTTATTACCCCTCCTCATTCAGATCATCACTTTCTGGTAATATCAAATTGGTATCTGCTTGGGTGGAGGTTTCAATGTTTTTGAGGGTTCGTTGTATGGCACGTGAGCGTTTTCCAATTACATCATCCAATTGGTTTAAGCCTGCTTGTATATTGCCTTGTGCTTTTTGCATCAAGCCACCAAAATTTTCAAATTCCTTTTTTACAGCACCCAATACTTTCCATACTTCGCCACTGCGTTTTTGGATGGCTAAAGTTTTAAATCCCATTTGTAAACTGTTTAAAATAGCAGCTAAAGTTGTTGGGCCGGTTACAATAATTTTATAGTTACGCTGTAAGTCTTCTAATAAACTGGCTTTACGAACCACTTCAGCATAAATGCCTTCAAAGGGTAAAAACATAATCCCAAAATCGGTTGTGTTTGGCGGATCAATGTATTTATCATGTATATCTTTTGCCATGCGTTTAATGGTGTTTTCTAAATTCTTTTGTGCAAGTTCAATAGCTGGTAAATCGCCCAACTCGTGAGCCGTTTGCAATTGTTCGTAAATATCTTTCGGGAACTTCGCATCTACTGGCAACCACACGCAAGAGTTCTCTTCATCACGTCCTGGTAATTTAATAGCAAACTCCACTAAATCATCACTACCTTCTTTTGTTTTTACATTGGCTGCGTATTGATCAGGAGCTAATACTTGTTCTAACAACATGGACAATTGCATCTCCCCTATTCCACCGCGCATTTTTACATTGCCTAACACTTTTTTTAATCCACCCACATCTTGTGCTAAGGTTTGCATATCGCCTAAACCTTTTTGCACTTCTATTAATTGTTTACCAACAGTTTCAAAGCTTTGTCCGAGGCGTTCGCTCAATGTTTTTTCTAACTTTTCTTCAACTGTTACTCTTATGGCTTCTAACTTTTTTTCAGTACCTTCTACTAATTTATTTTGTTTTTCGTTTAACTCGTTAAACTTATCTCGTTGCAAGTCATTAAACGAGCGTACATTTTTATCAAAGCTTTCTTCAAAGCCTTTAAATGAATTCACCAAGGAATCACGCATTAAGGTATTGTCCTTTTGAGCCTTTTCATTGAGCTCTTTCAGGGTATCAACTAATTCTTTTTTGAGATCTTTCAAGGTGGTGTTTAGTTCGTTTCTATTGTCTTTGGCGAGCGTGGCGTTTTCTTCGCGGTTAAATCTAAAATCTTCTTTTAAACTGTTTTCAATTTTTTGTAGACTTTTATCTAAGGCTTCTATTTTTAAACTGAGCTCTTGGTTTTGAGTATTTGGTTTGGCTTTAAACACAAAGACTAAAATTAAATTTAGAATGGCTAAAGCAATGAGGATGATGAGTAAGGGTTCCATATTTTTATGTGTTAAATGTAATTTGTTTTTTTATTTAATTATAATGGGTATTTATTTGTTATTGTATTGTCTTTTTAATCCTGCGCTAATATAATGCAAGGTTATTCATTATTTTAATTCTTGTAATAATAATTGATGTACATTTCATAATAAGCATCCGTTTCTCTATCAAAATAATCTAATTCATTATTAAATATTCTGCCGATCACATCTTTGGCTCTATGAAAATCGATGTATTTATGCTCCCCGTTATTTTTTAAACGCTCAAGCATATTTAAAGATTGCTCTTGAAGTGTTTCTAAAAGATGTCTTTCTTTTTCGAGTTGTTGTATTTTTGTCATGTTTATTTGGTTTAGCATTATAAATTTATTCAGATAGATAAAAAAATTATATTACATGATTGTGATCAATACCGCAAACTTTATTTTCATACCAAAAGTTTTGGTTATAAATGAGGTCTTCTCTGGCATATTTATCGGTACATTCCAATAACATGTTTACCACTAATTTTTTTGAAAAGAGATGAGTCATAATTTCTTTTACATATTCTTCATCTAATTGATTTAATGCCTCTTCCAAGTTTTCTTTTAAAGATTTGTTTTTATCAAAGCTAATATCCTTGTCTAAAAACGAAATACAATCTTCGTATAAGTAGTCGTACCTCAGCATAATTTCAATAATAATTTCATATGGCATAGTAGCCCTGGCATGCTCAAATAATGAATTTAGGCAAATTGAATTTAAATAAGCTCTAAATGATTTATCGTCTGTTTTTTGTGTTTGTTTTTTCATGATAATTTATTTATTTTTTGATTTTTATCGTTTATGTTTTATAATTCTTTATAAGATTTAAAGCCATCCAACTTCATACAAACTCTTTCTACCCCTTTCGATTTAAATTGTTTGACCCATGATTTAAAATAGTGAGAATAATAATCGTTATCCCATTTATTCATTAGTATCAACACTTCTTTATTTTTTAGTTCGCAAGCTTCAACATGCTGTAATGCCTCAATTAAATTACTTAATCCACTGTCATCATTATAAAATTCAACAATTAATAATTTTTGACAGGTCGCGCCATTAATACCAGGTATAAAATTTACTTCCGAATTTTTATATTGAACAAAGTCTCGAATAGACTTAATTTCAATATTTCGATAGTGCTCATTATTATCAATAAATTCTCGATCTATGGCATCACAAAAACTATCTAAATTTGTTTCCAATAAGAAAGATAATTCTTTATCAATACTGGCCTTGGATGTGCTTTTAGTTCCAATACTAATATTTTTTCCACCGGTGCGCGCAGTTATGTATTCAAATTGCTTAATAGCTTCTTCGGTGATGACACCAATGCTAATGATGTGTATTTTACAACTAATGCCATTACTAGCGGCATAGTCGGCAGCATCTTTCACATTACCACCACAGGTTTCTTCACCATCGGTAACCAAATAAATTTCTCTTTCTGCATTTGGTTCAAGTTTCAAATTATCAACTGCTGTTGTAATAGCTAAAGCTAAAGGGGTAGAACCTCTTGGCGCTGGAATATCATTTAGGATAAAATCTCTTAACTTTCTAAAATTTGCATTCGGTATATTTTGTAAGCCGCCAACCATATTGCAGGAACCGCCAAACAAACGGATGCCAACTTTATCGGCTGAACTGATGTATGGTAAAATTTTGTCAATTAAAATTTCTTTAGCCAAATCCATTTTGATTTTATTTCCTGGTAATGTTTCTCCCATGGAACTTGATGTATCGATTAGTATTTCTTTTACAGTTATCATTTTTTTAAGTATTTAGTTATTAATAATATTATTTCTTTTTAAGTTATTGCAAAAGCGATAGGCTTTTTGATTGATGACATTTGCAGTTCAATTGATATGGCTATGCAATGTTTCTGTTGATCTCATTTCGTGAGTTGTGTAAAAGGTTACCCCATTAAATAAAGCAAAAGCATTATTTCCTAAATCTTTCATTTCGCGTTCAATCGAATACTGAAGATTTAACATGGAAGGACTGTTGCGCCAATCTTTATGACTCATTGCTTTACTATCCGTTGCAAGCATTAAATAAACCTCTTTAACAAGTTGATTAACCACTCGCTCATCAACTCTCACGCTTTCCATACCATTAAAGGATTCGTACAAGATTCCTTTTTTAGCTTTATAGTTTTTAATAATGGTACTAATTTCAAAATCATTAAAATCTAAAAACGAGTTGTGTTTTTTTGTAAAAACTTTTAAGGATGATGAAAATTGATTTGCGCATCTAATCAAATTTGAAGCTGTACCAATATGAAATCGTTTAGTGCCGTCAAACGAATTTCCTATAAATAAATATTCTTCATTTTGGCAGCCATTAATTTTTAAATTCGGATTGGTGTTTTGTAAAAAAGCAAGAATGATTTTCCCATTGTTTAACTCATCAAAGCCTTTTAATTTAAACTCACCCGTTTTAGTAAGTTTATGAGTAAAATCTAATAATTGATAATTGGTTACAGGCTCATAATGTTTACCAACAATGCTAAGTAGTTGGTTCGTATCGTTTCTGATAATGGCCTTTTTTCCAGTATCGACTGAATTATTTATAGTAACTGGTTCAAGTTTAATGTCCCAATTTAATGTTGATTGAAGTTCTGTTTTCATTAGGTTTTAATTTTTAGTGTTAATGATTAAAGACGAATTATATTTTTTGTAGGAATCGACGGTTTCAAATAAAAAGATAATAGACATAAAAAGCATAAAAAGCCCAATGATGTAATTAACCATTAAAGTATCTGTTTGAATTTGACAGTTGTGATAAAATAACAAGCCGACAAAGCTTATGTAGAAAAACATATTAAAATTGAAAATAAATTCTTCCTTTTCTTTTAAAAGTATTTTAGAAATAAAGGTGGCGTAAAGCGAACTAAAAGTTCCAAAATGAAAAAATGC
>Ga0209086_10002851_pt1 | contig 13315 bp, 12 predicted proteins | sample M_130207_XF_Meta_FD_187312 | JGI IMG/M metagenome (GOLD analysis project Ga0209086, IMG submission 187312) | Freshwater microbial communities from Lake Montjoie, Canada to study carbon cycling - M_130207_XF_MetaG (SPAdes) (version 2) | ecosystem: Environmental > Aquatic > Freshwater > Lake...
ATCTTAAGTTTTAAAACCAATCATTCCCAATAAAAATCTATTTTTTATGAGTAAATCTTTATTCAGAACAAAAAACATTGATCGAATTATTGCTGAAGGAACTGATAATACACATGGTGGTGGGTTGAAAAGAATTCTTTCTGTAAAAGACCTTACTTTTTTTGGTATCGCGGCTATTTTAGGAGCTGGAAGTTTTAGTAGTTTAGGTGGGGCTGTATTTAATGGAGGCCCTGGAGTAATTATTTTATTTATCATAACAGGTATTGCCTGTGCTTTTACGGCCTTTTGTTATTCTGATTTCGCTAGTCGTATTCCAGTAGCAGGAAGTGCTTATACTTATGCATACGCAAGTTTTGGTGAGGTTTTCGCATGGATTATAGGATGGGCATTGATTATGGAATATTCTATTGGGAATATTTATGTTGCTTATAGCTGGAGTGATTACTTTACTTCGTTTATGGGGAAAATGAATGTGCATATACCTGGCTATTTATGTACAAGCTTTATGGAGGCCAAGCATGCAGTTCAGTCTAATACTTCTAATGAAGAATTATTGTCGGCTTGGAATAATTCACCAATAATTTTTGGCATAAAATTTATTATTGATTTGCCTGCGTTAATCATCAATTTTTTAATTACACTTTTAGTTTATAGAGGGGTTAAAGAAAGTAAGAATTTTAGTAATCTCATGGTGCTGTTAAAATTAGGGGTGGTATTTTTAATAATTATAGTTGGCGGATATTTAGTGTTAAGCAATCACCTCACTTATAATTGGATGCCAGAAAATGCCGTTGGGGTGAAATCTTTTATGCCAAATGGGTTTAGTGGTGTGATGGCAGCAGTGGCAGGTGTTTTCTTTGCCTATATTGGTTTTGATGCTGTGAGTGTGTTGGCAGAAGAAAGCAAAAATCCACAAAGGGATTTGCCGCGCGGTATGATTTATTCCTTGATAATCTGTACAGTTATTTATATTTTATTGACGTTGGTGTTAACAGGTGCTGTGCATTATCAGAAGTTTGAAAATGTAGGAGATCCACTTGCTTTTATTTTTGAAAAACAAAATTTAAATGTTGGGTGGATGCAATTGCTCGTATCAATATGTGCGGTTGTAGCTATGACAAGCGTTTTATTGGTATTTCAAATGGGGCAACCTCGTATTTGGATGAGTATGAGTAGAGATGGATTATTGCCTTCTGTGTTTCAAAAAATTCATCCTACATTTAAAACGCCATCTTATTCAACTATTGTTACAGGCTTGGTGGTAGGGGTTCCTATTTTATTTACAGATAAAACATTTGTATTAGACTTTACAAGTATTGCTACTTTATTTGCATTTGTATTGGTGTGTGGTGGTGTATTGTTACTGCCTCGTAAAACGAAAGAAAAAGGAAAGTTTCATCTTCCTTTTATATCTTCTAAATATATTTTTCCGTCAATGATTGGGTTTACTATTTTAATTATTAATTTATTTTTTAAAAATTATTTCTCTCAGTTGTTTAATTTCAATGTTGACGAAACTACCTTGTCTTATAATATATCAGCCATTATTTTCTGGATAACTTGTCTGTTGCTTTCTATGGGAGCTTTTTATAAAAACTGGTCGTTAATCCCTTTAATGGGATTGGTAACCTGCTTATATCTTTTAACAGGTATGACAGCCATGAATTGGGCTTGGTTTGGAGGATGGTTATTATTAGGACTTATTGTATACTTTATGTATGGCTTTAAGAAGAGTAAGCTTTCTAGTGGGGTGTAATTTTTGATGTTTAATTTAAATTTATTTTCTTGAAATACGAAATCGGTGATAAGATTATTGTTTTACATTCTGATGAGGAAGGAAAAGTGATTGATTTTATAAATGATAAAATGGTAATGATTGAAGTAAGGGGCGTGAAATTTCCTGCTTATATGGATCAAATAGATTTTCCTTATTTTAAAATGTTCTCACAAAAAAAGGTTGTCGAAAAAAAGAAAATACACATTGATGAAGTCAGGAAGGAAAAGCCGATTGCAAAGAAGAAGATCTCAGATGGTGTTTTTATAAATTTCATTCCTGTTTTTATTAAAGATATTTTTGGTGATGAAGTTGTAGAGAAACTCAAATTGTATTTGATCAATTTTAACGAAGAAGAATATCGTTTTGACTATCATTTACGGTTTAATAATGAATCTCATTTTGATTTAAATAGTTCTGTGAGGGGATTAACCGACTTTTATTTACACGATATATTGTTTCAAGATATTAGTGATAATCCTTCATTTGAATTTGAATTTTCTTTGGATAAAGAAGATAAAAAAAGAGCGCCATTTTATGAATGTGCAATAAAATTGAGGGGAAAGCAGCTATTTAAAAGGATTGAGGAAGCGAAATTGAAAAATGAACCTTCCTTCTCCTATGAATTATTTATTCACTATCCTGAAAAAATTGAACAGGACTATGTTGATTTATCAAAATTAGGGAATGCTGGATTTAGGTTGTATGATGCGTCTAAAGCAAAGGATTTTATACCAGCAGCGAGATCGGTAGTTGATTTGCATATTGAAAAAATAGCAGACAATTTTCGCCACCTTTCCAACAATGAAATGCTTCAATTGCAGTTAAATACTTTTGAGAAATATCTAGATTTAGCATTAGTTCATCATTTATCATCGATGATTATTATTCATGGTATTGGTGAAGGCGTATTAAAAGATGAAATACACTTAAGGCTAAAAAATAATAGTGCTGTAAAGTCTTTTGTGAATCAATATCACCATTTATATGGATATGGGGCAACTGAGATTTACTTCAACTAATACTGCAATTTATTCGTCCCGACTAGATTTATTTTCTAACCTGAATTATGTACACTACTTTTTTAATTGAAATTTCAAGGTAACTAAACCTAAAATACTTGCTATTGCTGAAGCAACAATGATTGCTATTTTACATTGTTCAATAATTTCATTTGTATCAAAAGCGAGTATTGTAATAAAAATGCTCATAGTGAAGCCGATACCAGCTAATATACTTACTGCCCCAATTTGTTTCCAAGTTAGCCCATTGGGAAGTTTGCAAAGTCCTAAAATGCATGATAAGCGACTAAATAGTAAAATGCCTAATGGTTTTCCTATAATGAGCCCTGTTATAATACCAACACTTAGCATTGATGTTAGATCACTCTTCCAATTTGAGTTGATGGTAATACAGGTGTTTGCTAATGCAAAAAGTGGTATCATAATAATTGCTACTGGGTAATGTAAAGCATGTTGCAGCTTATAAGAGATAGAAGTATGAGTTTTTTCACCAAGTGGAATAACAAAAGCCAACAGTATTCCTGAAATTGTTGCATGAACTCCAGAATGCAACATGCAATACCACAAAGCGATTCCTCCAATAAGGTAGGGGGTGATTTTATTTACCTTTAATCTATTTAGAATAAATAAAGCAGTAAATAGAGCAAGTGAACATAAAAGATAAAATGCAGAAATGTTATTTGAATAAAAAAAAGCAATCACTAAAATTGCACATAAATCGTCAATAACAGCGAGCGCGGTTAAATATATTTTTAAGGAAGTAGGAACCGATTTCCCTAATAAAGAAAGTATGCCAATTGCAAAAGCAATGTCAGTTGCCATAGGGATACCAGCCCCTCGTTGAAACGTAGTTTGATAGTTAAAGGAAATGAATATTAAAGCGGGAATGGCCACTCCTCCAATTGCGCTAACAATAGGGAATAAAGCACTTTTTATATTCGATAATTCGCCGATAAAAAGTTCTCTTTTTAATTCTAACCCAATTAGTAAAAAGAAAATAGCCATTAGTCCATCATTAATCCAATGGGTAATAGTATGTTGTTGAAATGATAGATTCCAGAAATGAATGTATAGATTTCCCCAAGATGAATTGGCTAAAATTAATGAACAGGCTGTACAAAAAATAAGTATAAAACCTCCTGTTTTTTCACTTTTAAGGAAGTTTTTAAAAATGGCAGATATCATGATTAAAGATAAGTATTTCTTAAAAACTTGTTCAGCTTGTCTTTTGATAAAATGTGTTTAATATAAATGCAAATAATTAAGTAAATTTGCCATTCTATCAGCCGGTTATCGTTCCGAGTAATCGGAAAGGAAAGTCCGGACAGCAAAGGGCAACACACCGGTTAACGACCGGCTTTTCCGAATAGTCGGAAAAAGAGAAAGTGCCACAGAAAATAACTGTCTCAAGCAATTGAGATGAGGGTGAAAACGTGAGGTAAGAGCTCACGGTAAGGATTAGTAATAGTCATTACGGGTAAACCTTGTGTGCTGTAATGCCACGTAAATCAGCGATTGAGGGCGGCTCGCTCAAAATAGATTTTCTATTTCGCTGAAGGGTAGGCAGCAAGATTGTGTTAGTAATAACACAGCCAGATAAATGATAACCGCTGTTATGATTTCATAACAGTTACAGAATCCGGCTTATGGCTGATAGATTTTTTTATTTAAGCATGCACTAGCGAGTGAATGCTATTTACTTATTTTGAATTTCTCTTTCACTTTATTCGCTACAATCTTATCGATTGGTAAAGACATAGTTTCCTCGGAAAATTCATCTAAATGAATAAATCTAAATGATTCTATCTGTTGAGTTGAATGGTATGAATGGAGTTTGATTTCATCAAAATCAAATGGCTTTTCATTTAATTTTATTTTAATTGGTTCAAGTGCTTTAACAAGGTAATAGATAGAAATGATTTGTTGTGTAGGATTAAAGGCACTTTGTTGGTAGAAATCTGTTGTATATAAATGTTCCAATACCTCAATATTTAAATTCATCTCTTCAATAAATTCTCTTTTCAGGCATGCTAGTGTTCCCTCGCCATGTTCCAGGCCTCCGCCACAGAATTTTGTGATATATTTATCCTTAATCAGTTCTTCGCTGATTAATATTTCATCATTATTATTTATTAAAATGCCGTAAACTCGAATATTAAACATAGTTACTTTTTAATTCTACGAATATAATTATACATCGCAAATCCTAAAATTAAGAAGCATATGGTAACTGGAATCCAAAATGCATAATGAGAATGTTGAAAGGGGAGTGGAACATTCATGCCATATATACTAGCTATTAAAACCGGAATACTTAAAAAGATAGTGAGGGTTGTTAATCTTTTCAAAACTTCATTTTGATTATTGCTGATAATACTTGCAAAAGCATCTAAAGTGCTGCTCAAGATGTTGGTATATGTATTTGCTGTTTCCAAAGCTTGAGAAGTTTCTATAATTAAATCATCTAGGAAATCTTTTTCTTCATCATTGAGGTGAAGGAAATTAGTCCTTGCCATTTTTATCATCAATAGTTCATTGCTTCTAAGGGCGGTTAAAAAATAAACCAAACTTTTTTGTATACGCATTAATTGAAGCAATTCTTCATTCCTATTTGAGTCGTACAGCTTTTGCTCGAGTAAGTTTCTATGGTGGTTTATTTCTTTTAAGTATTCTTGAAAATTGGTGGTAATTTTTTCAAATACTTTTAGCACCATCATATTTTTTTTGTCGGGATGCCTGTTTTGAAAGCTGTTAAGAAATTTTTTGATGGCTTCGTTTTCGAATGAATTTACAGTTACGATTTGTCCGTTTGTAAGGATAATACAAATGGGAATCGTAATATAAAAAGCGTCACTTTCATTAAATGAATTGTTTTCAGTGGGTGTTTTGATTACAATTAATTTTACATCATTTTCAGTTTCGTATCTGCTTCTTTCATCAATATCCAGAGAGTCTTTTAGAAAGTCTATTGGAATATTTAAAGTGTTGCTTAATTCGGAAAATTCTTCTTGCTTAAGTGGTGGTAAAATATTTACCCAAGAGCCTTCAATGGGCTTGTCAATGGCAACTGTTTGTTGGTCTACTATTTTAAAATATTGTATCAAAGTATTAAATTATTTTTATGCTTAAATTAGGTGTTGAATTGTTCATGAATTATAAATTGATGAGATCAATTTCACCTTTAAAAACGAATTCAGCAGGTCCGCAGAGCCAGATATTCTCAAAGGTAACTTCATTTATTTTATCATATTCAACACTAAGATTGCCGCCAAGGGTTTTAACTTCAACTCTATTAAAACCTCTTTCGTTGTGAGCCGAGATGATTGCTGCGGCAGTAACGCCTGTTCCGCAACTTAATGTTTCATTTTCAACACCACGTTCATAGGTTCTCACATAAATAGAGTCATCATCTTTTGTCTCAACAAAATTTACATTGATACCTTCTTCTTTATATAATTTACTTTCCCGAATTGCCCGTCCTTCTTCAATAACATTGATAGTATCAATATCTCTAACGATTTTTACGTAATGAGGAGAGCCTGTATTTAATATGGCGTGATTATTTTGAATTTCCGCATCTGATACATTGCACATTTTTAATCGAATATTATTATCCTTATCAATTTCGGCTATATGTTCACCATCAATTGCTGAAAAATGGTACGTGTATTTATGTATACCTAAATTATAAGCAAATCTTACAATGCATCTTCCACCATTTCCACACATAGTGCTGTCTTTACCATCTGCATTGAAATATTTCATTTCAAAATCAAATCCATCTTTATTATTCATCAGCATCAATCCATCAGCTCCTATTCCAAACTGTCTGTTGCATAATTGCGCAATAGTTTTTGCTGATATATTATCGAATAGATTTTCTCTATTATCAAAAATAATAAAATCGTTTCCTGTTCCTTGGTATTTATAAAAGGTATAGGTCATTAAATAGAATTAGAAATATTTTCAAGGCAAATTTTAATTAATTTATCCACTGCCGCATTGCCATCTGAACTAAATTCTTTTGAAATTCTATTTGCTACAATAGCACTGAGGGATAAGCAATGGTGTCCAAGTATTTTGCCCATTCCGTAAATGGCGGAAGTTTCCATTTCGAAATTGGTTATTTTATGTTGTCCAAAATGAAAGCTTGATAACTGATCAATTAATGTTGGTTGCGCAAGTCCCATTCTTAACACACGCCCTTGTGGGCCATAAAATCCTGGACACGTAACCGTAATGCCATGATGAAAATGAGCAACGAATTCTTTTAATAATTTTGCGCTAGCTGCATTAATATATGGCGCAATTACTCCTTGATTAAGTTGAGTATGATTATTAAAGGCGTTTAGTAATTGTTTGTCCTCTTGTGTTTGTGTGTGGCTGTAAAAATGCATCAAGTTATCTAATCCAAGTCCATGTGTACTAGCTACAAAACTATCAACAGGAATGTCTTTTTGTAAAGAGCCGCTAGTGCCTATTCTGATAATATTTAATGGGGTGATCTGTTCTTTAATAGTTCTTGTATTAAAATCTATATTTACGAGTGCATCTAATTCGTTAATAACAATATCAATATTATCAGGCCCGATGCCTGTGCTAGTTACAGAAAGTCTTTTTTTGCCAATGTAACCTGTGTGTGTAATAAATTCCCGATGATGTTTTTTAAATTCTATGGAATCAAAATGCTTACTCACTTCTTTCACTCTGTCTGGATCACCTACAGTAATGATTGTGTGAGCAATTTCTTCTGGTCTGCAGTTAACATGGTAAACGGCGCCGCGATTATTGATGATCAATTCGGAAGCCTCAATTGTACGCATATTTTTTATTTTTAATAATTTATAAACTTCAATTTTATATTGTCAATAAAAATACCTTATTTTGTGACACAAATTGATAGAAATATCAAATGTTTTAATGGTCCTTTGGCCGAGTGGCTTAGGCAAAGCTCTGCAAAAGCTTCTACAGCGGTTCGAATCCGCTAGGGACCTCCAACAGCCTCGGTATAAACTCCGGGGCAATTTTTTAAAATTATGTTATCAAAAGTCAGTCATTTAATAGGTATTATAGCTTGTCTAGCGATAATAGGCGCTTGTTTTTTGCCATGGTGTCATTACAATAATATCAATGAGACTTTCACAGGATTCAATGTCACTCGATTTTCTACAGGAAATTATTATGGAAGATCGGGTAGGGTGATTACTATTTTTTCAAGTATTATATTGTTATTAATGATGGTGAAAAAGGTATGGGCAAAACGAATCAACTTATTTATGGCTGCATTGTTGTTTGCCTATTGCATTCGTACTTACATCATTTTCACCAGTGCCTTATTTGAAGGCGAGGTAGAAAAAAAAGCTGGAATTTATTTAATCATTATTTTTTCTGCTATAATTATGATTTCTGCGGTGTTTCCTAAAATAGAATTAAAGAAAGAAAGAAAGTAATAGTTGAATTGCTATGAAACTTAAGATTTCTTAACTTCTTTACTCCACGCGTCTTTAAGGGTAACTGTTCTATTGAAAACCAATTTTTCATCAGTTGAATCTTTGTCTAAGCAGAAGTATCCTTTCCTGATAAATTGATAACGGTCATCAATAGTAGCCGTTTTAAGGGATTGTTCTATATAAGCTTCAGTAATTATCTCTAATGAATGTGGATTGATGTAGTCTTTAAAATCACCATCTTCCGAAGATGGATTTTCTACATTAAATAATCGATCGTATAGTCGTACTTCTGCAGTAACAGCATGTGGTACGCTTACCCAATGAATAGTTCCTTTTACTGAAATGCCGCTAGTGTCTTGTCCGCTTTTGCTTTCAGGAAAATAACTGCAATGTATAGTGGTTATATTTCCATTGGAGTCTTTTTCAAAAGATTCGCATTTAACGATATAGGCACTTTTTAATCGCACCATATTCCCTGGAGCCAATCTGAACCATTTTTTAGCTGGCTCTTCCATAAAATCTTCACGTTCAATCCATAGTTCTTTAGTAAATGGAATGGTTCTTGTGCCCATAGATTCATCTGGCCCATTTTCGCTCTCCAGATCTTCTGATTTCCCTTCTGGGTAATTATTGAGGATAAGTTTTACTGGATCTAAAACAGCCATAACTCTTTTGGCTGATTGATTGAGGTCTTCCCGTAAGCAGAATTCGAGTAAACTCAAGTCAATCAAATTTTCACGCTTGGCAACGCCAATTTTTTCGCAAAAATTCCTGATGCTTAATGGGGTATATCCTTTTCTTCTAAATCCACAAATAGTAGGCATTCTTGGGTCATCCCAACCAGATACATGGCCATCAGTTACAAGTTGCAACAGTTTTCGTTTGCTCATTACCGTGTAAGTCATATTTAATCGAGCAAATTCATATTGTTTAGATGGGTAAATATTTAATTTTTCAATCAGCCATTCATACAACTCACGGTGTGGGATAAACTCTAGGGTACAGATAGAGTGGGTGATCTTTTCGATGCTGTCGCTTTGTCCGTGTGCGAAATCGTACATTGGGTATATGCACCATTTATTCCCTGTTCGATGGTGATGAGCGTGTTTGATACGATAGATGATGGGGTCGCGCATCAGCATATTGGTATGTGCCATATCTATTTTTGCACGAAGTACTTTTTCGCCGTCTTTGTATTTACCCTCTTTCATTTCAATAAACAATGCAAGATTTTCTTCTATGGTTCTGTTTCTAAAAGGGCTGTCTTTTCCATATTCAGTAGGGGTCCCTTTTAAGTGTGCGATTTCTTCTGAGCTGCTGTCATCTACATATGCTAATCCTTTATGAATAAGATCGGTAGCGAAATTAAATAGCTGATCGAAGTAATCGGAAGCGTACAATTCATTAGACCAATCAAAGCCTAACCATTTAATATCTTCTTTGATACTTTCCACATATTCGGTGTCTTCTGTGATAGGATTTGTGTCATCAAAGCGAAGGTTAGTTTTGCCACCATATTTTGCTGCCAATCCAAAGTTTAAGCAAATGCTTTTAGAATGTCCGATATGTAAATAACCATTGGGTTCTGGTGGAAAACGGGTAGTAATTGAAGAACACTTGCCCAAATTCAAATCATTTTCAACAATTTCTTCAATAAAATTCAGGCTTTTTTCTTCACTCATAACAATTAAAATTTACGTTGCTAAAATACAACAAAGTTGTTGATTTTTTTAATTCTATGGTTTTTAATAGTACTTACATAAATTGAACCCAAATTGTCTATTATTGAAAGTAGGCATTAACCCAATTTTATTAGTTATAGTTTTTTTCTTGTTTATTTTATTAAACATCCAATAAGCTATTTTTGTAGATACAATACCAACACCAGCTCCTGCAATAACATCGCCAAACCAATGTTTGTTGTTGTACATCCTAAGATATCCTGTAAGGCTAGCAATTGTATAACCTGATATACTATACCAAACAGAAATTTCCCCGTACTCCATACTTAAAAAAGTAGCATTAGCAAAAGCTTCTGCGGTATGGCCTGATGGAAAAGATGAATATGCGGACTTGTCAGGCCTTAATTCATGGGTTAATTTTTTTGTTGGAATCACGATACCATTAAGTACTACATTGGATAAGGTATAAATCAAAGCAGCATCCTTTAATTTGTGTTTGCCTTTAATTCCTACAGCATTTAATCCAATGGCTATTGCGCCAGGAGTAAACTGCAGATAATTATCTATATGGTATTTTTTTTCTAGGTTATCAGGGGTAGTTAATGTATGAATCGTTCTATTGAAATCTTGAAGTGGTTTTAATTCCAGAGACAATGCTCCGTAGGTCATTAATGCAATTGGAAGAATTAATGTATTGTTTTTTTTTAATTTTGTAGGTTGATTTTTACTTAGAGAAATAGTGTCTTGGGCATAACTTATATAGAAAGAGAATACTAAGAAGAGGATAAAAAAGAATTTAGCCAAAATATTTATTTTATAATAGTGAGTATTTTTCTATTTTTTTAACAGTCTTCTTGTTACGCATAGATGTAATTCTGCCAGAAAGGTATCCTACCGCTATTGCTAATGGATAATCACTCATCCAATGCACTTCTGTATTCATCATAGCCCATCCAGTAAGGCCTATTAGAGAAAAACCTACTGGCTTAATCCATCGTTTCTCTGGATACTCAGTTGTTAATACAGTAACGGTAGCAACCATAGTTGCTAAATGTCCGGATGGGAAAGCATCGTAACTTGGGGTATGATTTTGGTATTTTGAAAAAGAGGGTAGTGGCGACCATTTTCCACCTGATTGTGTTGATTGAAATGGGCTTTCTCTGCCAGATATTCTTTTTAATATTTGAGTAGATACGCCCATGGTGGCAAATGTTTCAATGAGGTCATAAGAAGCTTGAATGTCCCTCCAATTGTGATTGATTTTGCCAAATATTAGCAATCCTCCTGCTACTATCATGCTCGTTCCTCCTTCACCTAACTGATAAAGAGCAGAGTTTAGGTTTTGTGGGATTTTAATAATTCGAGTATCGCCAAATTTTAATGCATCATGATATTTAGTGGTAGGATCCAATCCGATTGTAATGCTAGATTTTTTTACCCAATTGATGATTTGCTGGTCTTTTAATGCTAACAATACTGTCCCAGCTGTAATGCCTGAAACGACCTTCCAGTTGTCTTTGGTAAAAGGATTTTTTGCAATGCTAAAAATGTCTTTGGGTACATTCGTAATGCATTTATAAAATACTGGCTTTGTAGTGTAGGATGAGGTGATTTCTATTGGAAATAATTGTTCAGAAACAGTTTTATTTTCTTGAGAAAATACAGAAACTGAATGTAAACAATAAAAAATAAAAAAAAGACATGTGCATTTCATCTCAAACAAAGATTAAGCAGTACCCATTCTTTTAAGATGTAAAGTATGAGATATTACAGCATCTCTCATTCTTTTATATTCGATATATTTCACATCAAATTCGTCACAGGTTTTTTTGATAATTTTGCTTATAGCCGGGTAATGTACATGAGATATTTTAGGGAAAAGGTGGTGTTCTATTTGAAAATTTAAACCTCCAACAAGCCATGAAATTAATTTGTTTTTTGTGGCAAAATTTGCGGTAGTTTCTACTTGGTGAATTGCCCATTCGTTTTCAATATTATTTGAGGCTATTGAAGGAACAGGAAATGCTGTATCTTCTACTGTGTGTGCTAATTGAAATACAATACTCAATACAAAACCAGCAAACATGCTAAGTATTAAAAATCCAAACAGCCAATTTGTAAATCCAACCATATAAATGGGTAATGCAATCATCAATATGTAATATCCTATTTTGGCTGTCCAAAATGCAAAATGATCAAAAGTGCTTAGCTTTTTTATGGGAACAATGCCTATCTTTTTTGTGAAATATTTTTTATAGTCTGTCATAAAAACCCAAATGATTAAAAGAAAGCTGTATAAAAACCAAACATAAAAATGTTGAAAGCGATGAAGAAGATATCTTTTTTGTGTTGGGCACATGCGTAACAAAGGTTTTATTTCTATATCATCATCAACGCCATCAATATTTGTATAAGTATGATGTATGATGTTGTGCTTGTTATTCCACATTAACATACTGGCACCTAATCCGTTTACTGAGTATGCCGCAATTTTATTCCATAATTTACTATTACTAAAGCTACCATGTCCACCATCATGCATAACATTAAAACCTATAGCTGCGGTGAGACCTCCCATGATAATACATTCAACAACTGCCAACCATGTTGTCGGCATAAAAAATACTAAATGCACATAGGCGGCAATGTATAATGTCCATAATAAAATCGCTTTAAAAAACAAGGAAAAATTTCCGGTTTGCTCAATTTTATTTTCTGTAAAATATGCTTGAACCCTTTTCTTTAATTCCTGATGAAAATTAGAAGAATTAGCATTTTTAAATTTGGGTGTTGTTTGCATTTTTATATTTTTTATTATGTACTTTCTATTATTAAAGAATCGATTGATTTTAAGCCTATGTTTTTTGAGGAAGTATACCCTTCACCATATTCTACGCCTATTTTTTTCCCCATTATTTTATTTACACTAATTAATTGCTCCATAAATACAGGAGAAGATATATAGGTGGAGGGGCTTGCTGCATTAGAGCCACTATAAAATTGTGTTTTGTATGCTTGTATAGCCGCTAGTTTTTTATCAAACACTGCAGTGATGTCAAAAATGATAGTGGGCTCAATATACCTGTCTTGTATGTAATGAAAAATATATTTTGGTCTCCATGCATTTTGTTGAATGCTATCAAAGGTCGTTTCAATCTTTATTAATCCGGATAAGAAAGCGGCATCTGAAACTAATTGACCACCTTTCCCATGATCAGGATGGCGGTCATACAATGCATTACATAAAATAATTTCAGGTTGATATTTTCGAATAGCTTGAATTACTTTTAGTTGATTTTCTTTTGAGTTAGTAAAAAACCCATCAGGCATTTGTAAATTTTCTCTACAATCCATGCCAATAATATTAGCGGCATTTTTAGATTCATC
>Ga0209086_10002852_pt1 | contig 13315 bp, 13 predicted proteins | sample M_130207_XF_Meta_FD_187312 | JGI IMG/M metagenome (GOLD analysis project Ga0209086, IMG submission 187312) | Freshwater microbial communities from Lake Montjoie, Canada to study carbon cycling - M_130207_XF_MetaG (SPAdes) (version 2) | ecosystem: Environmental > Aquatic > Freshwater > Lake...
GATCCAGTGGCCACCGCCGCCCGGGGCGTTCACGCTCCCTTTGTGCAGGATCCCCATGCACACCGGCAGGCCGGCCTTGATCTCGCCCTGGGCTTGGGAGGCTGAGCAGTTGATGACAAACCTGGCCCGCACGCCGAGCGCCTTCAGTGCCAGCTGGTGGGAGACCTGGCTGGTTGTGTCGCCGTAGCGGCGTACCACGGTTCGATATTCGTCATCGGATGTGATGCCACCGGCTCCCAGGTAGGCCAGGGCCATCGCAATCGCTGAGGTCTGGCATTCCCTGTATCCGGTCCCGCCCTGGTTGTCGAGCTGGCTGAAGTAAGGGAAACCCGTGAGCGGATTGGTGGGCCTGGCCGGTGGCAATGGCGCTGCCGGGCTCCCCTTGGCCCGCCAGTCAGCCGTGAAGGCTTGGCGCTGCTCAGGCGTGAGAGCCTGATCCAGAGCAGAGAAAGCAGCCAGCTGGTGCGGGAGCAACGTGCCGGCCTTGGCGATCTCCTGAGCAGCGGAGCGAACAGAGGCGGTGGTGGGGGTAGCCACGGGGTCAACAATCCACCGCAGACTCAAACCCCGGCTGGGTCTTAAGCCACTCGTACGCCTGGGCAACGGGGTTGCCGCCTTCAAGATCCAAAGGCACGTTTTCACCGAAAGAATGAATCTGAGTGGAACCCGGTTCCTGCGTCAGATAAACACCGAAATCGGTCTTCATCCAATCCTTGTTGCCTTGGTAACGAAAGACGGAAATGTAGGCGTCAGGAATGACGACGCCGTTGAAGTTGTAATCAAGAGTTAAGGCCATTAAATTCCTCGGGAGTGGCGGTTTGCTGGGCATCCCCGGCCTGCTCAGCCAGGAACACTTCATGCTGAATCTTGTGGATCAGGGCAATCGAAGTCCGTGCGGGAAGCTCGCCCAAGCCGTTAAGCACGACCTGAAGCTCGCTGCGATCAAAGGTGATGGTGTAAGTGTTCATAAGTTGTAGAGGGGAACTTTGAATAGTGTCCCATTTACTCTAAGCGGCAGGTAGCCATTAAGGCTGCCAGCAGATCCTGTAAATCCACCAGTCAGAATCTGAACGGCGCCCGTGCCTTTTGGAGCGAGGGTAATGTCGACGTTGGCGTCCCCTCCCTGAGCACGAAACTCAGGAGAGTTGCCGGTGCTAATACCGGGCGATACCTCTAAAAAGTTTGTCGTTGCCCCAGTGCTAGGACTGTTTCTAATTCTAAAAAGACCATTGTTGGTTAGCGTAGAAAAGGTCGCTCCGTTCTCATTTAGATTGAGCCATACTCCCTGTGCGCCGGTTGTCGCAGAGCAAGAAACCTGACCAACAAAGCTATTGCTTGAGTTGTACCAGCGCATTGCTTGGCCAGTAGATAAATAGATTGCGTTGCTCAAAGTAGGGTTGATGGCGTCTGCAGTCATAATGATGCCATTATTGAAACTCATTCCGGCACCATACCTGGCATCGCCATTAGTGGCGATTTGCAGGGCTACATCGACAGAACGGAAAGAACGGCTTGCGCTGTAGATAGAGGGATCCGCCGCCTCGCCTCCACAGGCAATTACAATGCCGTAGGTACTACCTTGGCTGGTACTCAGGGCAAGAACATCCAGCTCGATATTGGCAGTTGCGGAGTCAGTTCTAGTGGATTCATGCACTGTGGTCCCGTAAAAGTTCCAACAAGCTCCGTTGGCGTTCTGCGAGGAATTTATTGCGACCGAGCCAAAGCCGATGGAGGTAGCCCCAACATTGTTGTTTGCGGGGTTACTCATTGCTGTGTAAATGGGATTATTGTTGTTCTTAGAGGTCAAAGTCATTGCTGACTGACTTGCCAAGTACCCATAAATCCCAGAGTATTTAGATACTATCCATTCAGGAAACACAACGCTGTGAGCTAAAACAGTTCCGGGTAGCTGTGCTCCGTTGCCATTAGAGCCTCCAGTAAAAGCTACTCCTTTGTCGCAAATCCAGGTGACATCCTTTGGAGAAGTTACAACTGGTGACGTCTCAAGGCGATAGTAACCTTTTGGAACGTGAATCCCTAAGTTATTAAATATGCCCGCCGACGAGTTGACTGCGCTCTGAAAAGCTGCCGAATCGTTTGTGGCGCCATCACCGACAGCCCCAAAGTCCCGAACGCTGATCAAGGAGTCTTGGAACTTGCTTGTCAGGCTTCTGGATGTTGCACCAGTGCCTGATTGCGTGAAGGTTTGGGCAGCCGCCAAGGCGCTGGCCGTGGCCAACCCCAGATTAGTGGCGCCAAGGGTGCCAATCGGGACAAATGCGTTATTGGCTGCGTTGCGGATCTTCAGGAGCCCGGTGTTGGTATCCGCCCATAGCTGGTAAGCGTATGTCGTGCTCGGCGCTGCGTTGCCGCTGTTGCTACTGGCTATTGCCGCCAGCGCATTATTCAAATCGGCCAGGAAGGCAACGCCGCTGGCATCTGCAATCGAGTAGTCATGCTGAGCCATTAGGAGACCTGCCTGCCAAATCCAATCGCAGTATAGCTAAATTGCCTGGCCACAATGGCGCCGACTGCGTTCCTGAAGGTTACGTCAAAGCCATTGCGGGTAATACTTGCGGCGTTGAGCACCCAATAGTCTCCAGCGGACATGCCGTAGCCCGTAACGCCTACGTTGGGCGGCTCGAAAAATGGCTCAGCAAACGCAACTGAGTAGGTGGACGCACCAGCTGACAAGGCGCCCGACTGTTCAATGCGCTGTTGAAGCTCCATCACGGCACCCAGTTCATCGATGATGATGTTCTGCGCAGGGTCGCGGCTGGTGGCGACCGTCTTGAACTGGAAGCCCCGGCCGCGCACGATGCCATTGGCTAACTCGCGCCAATCGGACCAATCCGGCGATAGGTCTGGATCTGTTGGGGTGGAGCGCACCAGCAGCACCGCGTCCACGTCGCTGCCCACTCCGCCGCTGATTGAGCTCCAGGTGCTGATCAGGCCAGGCCTGCCGCTGATCAGGTCGTACTGATTCAGCGAGCGAGTAACAAAGCGGCGCTGGATGTTTACATCAAAAACGCCGCCCATGTCATAGGTGGAGCCAAACTCATATTCGCCACGGGGCGACACCAAAGCATTGCCGCTTGCGGCGATGGACGGCAGCGCTGCGATGCTCGCGTAAGAGCTGATCAGTGGGCCACTACCCAAGATGAGCGCATCAAAATAGCTGCTATACAGCATGTCAATGGTGTTGCCGTTGAATGGCGGAGTTTCCTGGTCTTCCGCGTACGTCTTGACCAGCAGCCGTGGCTGAGGCTCTGGCAGATCGGTGACCACATAGGCAACGCCAACGGACTCGCGCCCGCCATCGTCCTCAAACTTCAACAGATAGCTGCCTTCAAGAAGAGGCACCTGCTTTTGAACCTGGTTACCGCCAGCCGCCTGAATGACGCTGATCGCCTCGCCCCATGCAGGAGTGTCCAATCGTGGGCTGTGCCGGATCAGCACGCGGCCACCCAGTCGTACATCTAGATCCGAGGCGCGGTCCCAGCTCAGGATGGCGCTGGCTCCGTCAATCGGCAGCAAAGACGCGCCGGTTACGTCGGCCGGCGGCGCAGTCTTGCCAGAGCACGTAAGCCAAAGTTTTGACGGCTGGCTGAGGATGATGCCATTCTTCGCCGATGCCACCAGGATTTCGTAGATCCCTTCCTGTGTGTCCAGGATTTCGGTGCTTGGCTCGCTGATGGTGCGCTGCTGCCAGTTTTCGCCGCTGCGGCGAAATGAGACCCGGTAACTACTGACTCCTGGCACTAGGCTCCAGCTCAACTGCAGCTTGGCCAGCGCCCGCCCGCCCGCGTCGTAAAGCACTTCGACACCGGTAAGGTTCTGCGGTGAATCGGGAATGATGTTGAGATCGGTGATGTCCCGCTGGGTCAGCGCTAGGCCTTGCTCAATGAAGTCGTACTTGCTTTCGTTGTGCGCCAGTGCAGTGATGGCGCAGCCAACTCCGTCGCGCTCCTCAACCGCCAATACTCGCCATGTGGACGTTTGGATATTGGGACTTTCGTAAACCCAGATTGAATTGGCCTGCGGCGCCGAGCTGAATGCCGAAGCAACAGTGACCACGTTGCCGACAATGAATGACACAACACGAGATTGCACCGTGCCATCGGCCAAGATCACTGACAGGGTAGAACCCCAAACCACAGCCAGACCAGCGGAATTGTCCAGCGTGACCTGGGTAGTAGTGGCTGCTGTTATGGCACCACCACGTCGAGATCCGGCCCGCAGGGGATCGGCCACCGCAACGATCTGCCCAGGTCTGACCGTGACGGCGCTGGCCAGGTTTGACGTGAAACTGATGGTTTCGCCTTCGTTGGCTTCGGAGTAAAGAAGCCACTCGCCAAGCCGTTGCGCCTGACCTCGACTGGTGCAGGCAAAGGCGTCGATCTCGGCCTTTACCACTCCATAGCGAGCAATGCCGGCGGGGTCCTCCACCACCTCGAAGGCACTGTCTCGAAGGTCTAAATCTTGGTATCGGACCACGGCTACCGTGGGCCTGCTCTTTAGGCTGCTGCCTGAATAGGTGAATCCTTCCTTGCCAACGTTGGCCAGTGTGAAGAGCATTGACGGATCACTGGGCCGGTCCTGGCTGATCGTGAGCGCTCCTGCTGCCCAATAGGGCATGACGCGCATCGTTGAACACAAATCATTGATCAGCCGGTAAGCATCATCAGCGGTTTGAATGTTGGCGTTGCAACTGAATCGAGGCTCGTAACCACCAAAGCCGTCGGGCACCAACGCGGAGGCATACTGGCTGGCGGAATAGAAGGCCCACTTATCAAGCTTGCTGGCATCTAGGTGGTCACCAAAGCCAAACCTGGTGTCAGTTAGCAATGCCCACAAGCACCATGCGGGATCACTTGTCCACTGCGCTGCGCCAAAGGTGCCATCCCACATACCCCTTGGGAAGTAAAGCCTGCCGGTGTAATAGTCAACATCTGCATTGCTTGGGATTTTGACCTTAAGACCACGCACTCGATAGCTGCGCGATGGAATTGAGTTGAATTGTTCTGCGTCAACTCTCAGTGCTACAAGCGCTGAATTTGGATAGGCGAGCTTAGCGTAGGTGATGCTGCTGAAGCTGGCCCAGCTAAAGGCGTTGGCCAGTTTTGAGCTTGTGCTGTCTGGGCTCACCCTGCTCACTCGGATGTCAACCGGGGACGGGCCAAACAGGCCAATCCAGTATTGGCGTTGATACTGTTGCGAGGTTCGGCCGCTGATTGTGTCATCAATAACCGTGCTGTAGCCGCCGCCGTTGTACTGCACCGCAATGCGAAGGTTGACGCTGGCGCCCAGGATGTCGCCCTTGTCGGTGTATTCTTGCAACGCTGGCAATGTCACCACCACGCGCACCGCATCAGCCGCTGCGGTGATGGTGCGAATTACAGGGGTTGCAGCGTTGACCACTACGCCTACGCCTGTTTCGCTGGCGACTTCATCAAAGCCCGAAATGTAATCCTGCGATTGCGTCCCGTTGCGCGTCTGCACTGACACGCCATTGAAATTCAGACTGCCATCAGGGTTCTGGATCGGCGTGCCGCTAAGGTAGATCGACTGCAGACCATTGACCAGGCCGCCAATCTCACCTTCTCCGATCAAGTCAAGGATTTTGGCATAACTGGTTGAAAATAGATTGTTTGTCGCTTCGGTGGGCACGTACTGCGCCGGCTGCGCTACGGCAATCGTCTGCGGTTGCGACCGTTGGCGACCGCCGCCACTACCACCAGAGCCGCTGATCATGCTGCCACCTGATCAACGTCAATACCGGCCGAGATCACAATAGAACCAACAATCACTTCACCAAAAACAATCGGAACAGGCACGCCTTGGCGTGTCGTATTTTGAATGCCACTGAATGAGTAATTTTTGCGCGGATCGTTGTCATCGGCAGTCTTTGCCATTGGCCCCATGGCTATGGCAGCGCCAGCGCCTGCCATGCGCGGCACGGGGGTAAGCAACTGCGCCACACCGCCCAATGCCAGGCTGGCGCCGACTCCGGTGATTAACGAGAAGGCGAGCGGCCCCAGCCATGGCTGGCCAATGACAAACGCAGCCGCCACCAGCGCCACCCCAGCGATCACCCGGCCTACGGCGCCAGCCCCGCCAATTACCGGCACGATTGAGACTGCTGAGCCGCCGGCCGGTTCGTGGAGGTCGTCGGACTCAAGAGCCCGAGCCCCCAGGCTCACGCGGTAATGCTGGTCTGCCATGTGCCGCTCAACCTGGGGAAAATTGGCCAGCAAAAAGCGCACGGCTTCGGCGGCGCTGGCCACCTCGGCGCGGAAGGTGCGGCGACCCAGGAACTTCGCCAGCCTGCCGTAGACGCGAATCGTCCTCATGGCTTCAGTCTGCCGACCCAGCCGGTGCATTTTTGCAGCCAGCCGCCATAGACATCCCGACTGGAAAGCCTGCCGCGCAGGTGGTGAAGCATCATCTGATCGCCGACGTACACGCCGACGTGATTGAGCTTGGCGTTGCTGATTGCCATCAGCACGGCGTCGCCTTCCTGCATGTCGGCCGGATCAATCTGCTCAAACCCGGCTTCCTCCCATAACCCGGCGAACATTGGCGCCGCTTCAAAATCATCAGGCCGATCTGGTCGCTGCCAGTCCGGTAGGGCGGCGCCCTGCTCGGCGTACCAGTCGCGCACCAGCGTCCAGCAATCCTGGACGCCCCATACCCATTCGCGGCCAAGCAGGGGTGGCTTGTAGCCCGATGGCTCGAGCTCGACCCAGGCTTCGGTCTTGGGATTGCAGATCAGCCATGGCAGGCCCGAGACTTCGCAGGCGGCCAGATCGGCTGGGGATGGTTGTGGTGGGGTGATCGGATGGGAGTGGATGACGGCCAGCACCTCGCCGTCGTCTTCGCCCTGGCGGTAGTCGTCAGGGTCAAGCACGAACATCTCCCCGGGCTCCTCGGAGATGTTGCGACAGGGCCTGTAGGTCTGTTTGCCAGCGATCACCAGCACCAGTCCACAGGCCTCGCGGGGATCGTCTTGCTGAGCATGGGCCAGCGCTTGGGCCTTGATGCTGTCGTCGATCATGATGAGTACGCTCCGGCGCCAGGGAAGCCACCAAAGGGCAGCTGCGAGCCGCTGCCGAAATGGTTGCGGCAGTCGGCCAGGCTTTTGGTGCAGTTCGGCAAGCTGCCGGTGTAGCTGCACTCCGCTGACTTGTAGACCCAAGAGCAGATGCTGGCAATCACCTGACGCTTGGGGCTGCGAATGCCGGCAAGGTCAAAAGCCGCGCACAATTCAAACTCCACCAGCTCGCGGGATTCGCCTTTGCGGCGATCGATGAAATACACCTCACGGGGGTATTCGGCGGTGCTGTCTGGCGTCCCCAGCGGGTTTACGTTTCCAGGGAAGTTGATGGCGTCCAGGTAGCGGGCATGGGTGCGGATGCGCGTCACCTTGGCGCCCTCCAGTCCCGCTGGCAGGGTCAGCAGCAGGGCGGTGATGGTGCCCATGACGTTGGCCACCTTTAGCGATGGCCGCGGCAACTGACCGTTTCCGCTGTAGCTGAAGCCGTCAGCCTCGATCGGCAGAGCCATGTAGGTGTTTCCGGCCCAAACCACATCGCCGCTCCCGGCGGCATTGATGCCGGCATGGAAGCGGTAGATCGCGTTGCTGCCATGAATGGCCGTGACCAGCTGCAGCTCAAACAGCTCGATCAAAGCCGATGGGGCCGGTAGCTGAGCTTCGGAGAATGGGACGGCCATTAGTATTCAAACACCTGCCGAAACTTGGCGCGAATCTGGTTGTTGTTGCAGTTGGTGGGATCTATGCTCCATTCCTCGCACACCCATTTGCGGCCGGTTTGATTCCATGGTGTTGTCCAGTCGAACGCTTCGGCACCGGCGCGGGCCTCAAGGAAGGTGCGGATCTGATCGCGCTCGGCGTCGGTGCGGTTGTTGAACTGCAGATCCCATGTCTTGGCGTCGGTGTTGAGGCCGAATCTGATGCGCTGCTCGTAGCCATCGCCGAGCGAAGTCTTGACCACTCGCGGCTGGCTCGACTCCGGGGAGCTGAAGGATGGAATCCAGGTGAAGGTGGCCATGATCAGGCGGCGAGGAGTCCGCCAGGGCGGCGGTGGTGAATCAGGCGGTCGTCAACCACCCGGGCCAGGTCGCGGGCCAGAGCACCGCTGGTGCCTTGGTCGCCACTGGCTTTGGTGCCGGAGGCATCCACGTTGATGGTGATGTTGCTGCTGCTGGCGCTGCTGGTCCGGGGCGTGCCTCTGGTGTGATCGATCACGGTCTCGCGGGGGTGCAGCATCGCCATGAAGCCGCCCTGCCCGTCGAGGCCTCCAGCCCTAGCGCCATTGCCGGTGTAGCCGCCGCCGGCGAAGCTGTAGCCGCCGGAGGGCATGAAGGCAGCGCCTGGCATTTGGAATGTCTTGGCCACGCCGCCGCCGATCCCGCCGATCAGCGACATGATTGTCTTCAGCACCATCTGCCGGATGATCATCCGGCTGGTGTCTTGCAGGACCGATGCAGCAAACGCTTTGAAGTTGGTGGTGCCCGTGGTGGCGAGTTCAACGAGGCTGTTCTCAAGGCCGCCAATGCTGTCGGTGGTGAGCTTGCCCACGGCGTCGCGCATGGTGCCGACCGAATCGACGTAGCCCTGCAGGCCCTGCTGTAGCCCGGCGCCCACGCTGGTGCGGCTGGTCATCTCCTGCATGTAGGCCATGGAGTCGGCCAGGGCCTCGGCCCGCAGGCGTTCTGTGATCAGCTGCTGATCGGCGATGTCCGCCATCTTCTTGTCGAGTTCCAGCTTTGCCAGGGCCCAGTCGTTGATCTGAGCCGCCACCAGTAGCTCACTCTCCTGGGCGCTGCGGGCGTTGGCGTACTTCTCGGCGTACTCGCGCATCCGCTCGGTTCGCGCCTGGTCGTATTCAGCCTGCGCCTTCTCAAGTGGAGTCATGGCCGCCGCTACCTGAAGCCGGGCCTCGCTGGTGCTCAGCAGGTCGCGGGCGGCGGTGAGTTGTTTAGCGGTTTGCTCAGCCTCCTTCTTCTGCTCTTCGGCGATCCGGCGCTGATCCTCAAAGCCTTGCGCGGCGTCCTTGCCTGCAGCGTCGGCGCCATAGCCGACGTTCTCCATGGAGCCGCCAAAGAACCGACGCAGCGCCTCTTGCCGGTGCGGGCCCATGGCCGCCACGCCGCTGCGCGGGCTGGTGCCGAATGAATCGCGGCTGTTGCGGTTTGCGCGAGGGTTGCCAGCCAGAACGGTGGTGTAAAGATCCTCAAGGTTGGCGCCCTGCGTGCTCATGCCGGCTCCCTTGAAGCGGTCCTGGAAGTAACGGACCACAGGTCCCTGCACCTGCTCCTCAAAGCTCTGGCCGGCATTGGCGCCGTACTGGCGCCGCTCAGGGCCGCCGAACTGAATCAGCCCCATGTAGTTACCGCCGGCACCGCCTCGCTGGCTGGGGCTGTAAGTGCCGCCCGTTTCAAAGCCGATGATCGTTGCCAGATCCAACGGGCTGACGCCGAGCCTTCCAGCGGCGGCTACCAGTGCCTTGCCTTGGCTGCTGAGTTCAAAACGATCTGCGCCTCCATTCTTCCCCCTGCCAGCTCCGCCACCCCCAGCGCCGTAGCCGCTCAGGTCCAGCGCTTCCGCCGCCGGTGCCGCAATGCCACCACCGCCGCCGCCCTGGGCGCCTCCAGCGCGTGGGCCCATGGACATGGCACGGCCAACGGCACCGATCGCATAGGAGCCGATCGGGCCGAACAGCGCGCCGGCAGCGGCGTTACCCACCGCCATGCCGAGCTTGTCGCGGATCGGCTTGGGGATGGCGTTCACCATGCTCTGAATGGCGCCAGACACCAGTCCCATGGCGATGCGCGCTGCGTTGGCAATGAAGCCGAACGGACCGGCAAAGGCTTGGGCAATGCCGGATCCCACCTGCTGAGCAAAGCCGACCAGCCTGCTCCAGGTGCTGCTGATGAATCGCCCCGCCCCGGCGGCGAGGTTGCCCATCGCCTGCATGGCGTTTTTGAAGTCCCCGCTGATCACATCGCCGAGGTTGTCTACGAAATCGCGGAAAGCGTCGTTGGTCTTGTAGACGTAGGCCGTCAGCGCCGTCAATGCGGTGACGCCAGCCAGCGCCCAGCCCCAGCCGGGGATCCCCAGAATGGCCACCTTTACCGCGTCAAGGCCGCCGGCCAGCAGGGGCATCACACCACCAGCCAGCGCGGCCTGATAGCGCATCATCTCAATCGCGGCACCAGCGCCTTGGATGGCGGCTCCGCCCAGTTTCACGGCGCTGGTCAGCGGTCCCCAGGCGATGGCCAAAGCAGCAGCGGCAACGGTGGCCTGCTGGAGCCCTGGCGGCAGGCTGTTAAAGCCTGAGACCGCTGCAGTGACGGCATCGGTGACGGCGTTCAGCGCTGGGAGCAAAGCAATGGTGAGATCCATTCCCAGCGCGCTGACCTTGCCGCTGAGAATCGCCAGCTTATCCCTGTACTCGTCTGCCTTTTTGGCAAAGGCCTCCGTCATTTTGACGCTGAGCTTGTCGATCGCCTGGCCGCCCATGTTGAGCATCGGGATCATGTCGGCTCCGCTCTTGCCGAACAGAGCCATCGCCAACGCCGTCTTGGTCACGCCGTCCGGCATCGCCTTGAACCTGTCGGCGATCTCCAGGGTCACCGCGTCGGCGCTTTTGAGCTTGCCGCTGGCGTCGGTGGCACTAATCCCTAGAGCATTCAGCGCGTCGGCCGCCTTGCCCTTGCCGGTGGTGGCTGCTTCAAACATGCCTTTGCTGAGCCGCCCAAGGCTCTTGGCCACGTTGTCGATATCGGTGCCGCTGGTGGCCGCTGCCTTCTTGAACTTCGCCAGGGCATCGATGCTGACTCCGGTGCGCTGGCTCAGGTCGTTCATCGCGTCGCCCGCATCGATGGCGCCCTTCACCAGACCCACCAGTCCGGCCGCGCTCATCAGCGGCAGCAGGGCGCCCAGGGAGCTGGTCAACAGTGCAGACGATCCAGCCATGCCGCGCATGGCGACCGACGCGCCAGCAGCCGTCTGCTGCACACCCTGCAGGCCGCGATTCAGCGCAACGATCTGATTCGCGCCTTGAACGTCGGTCTTGATTCTCAGCAGCGCGTCGAGATTCGCCATCAGGCGGTCGGCCCCGCCAGCTTGGCTAATGCTGCGTCTTCCATCACCTGAACGTCCTCCAGCACTTCGCCCGGGTTGGGCTCTCCCTCCAGGCTAAGAAGGGCCAGCACGACGCCATAATCCAGGCCGATCCGCTGGCCATCGCTGACCCGCCATTGGGTGCAGCACTTCAGGAACATTCGGATCCCCTTCTCCGCGTCTGGGTGGATGTCGAAGATTTGCACCTCAGGCTCTGGCACGATCACCCCCAGCCCTGCGGCTTCCACTGGGTCTGGGCCTTCCTGCCGGCCGCCGGTCACCCACAACTCGGCGGCCTCGATCAGTTTTTTCGCTTGCCCTTCGCCAGCGATTCCAGCCAGGCCGCCACAATGGCCGATGCCACCAGGGGGACATTCATGATCCGCTGGCGGCTGGCTTCAGAGAACGGCACCTCGGCGCCAGCTTCATCAAGGATGCCGGCCCAGCCGGTCAGCACCTGGTCGAGCAGTTCCAGGTCAGAGATGGCGCCACCTTCGATCTTCTCGCCGATCTCGCGGAGGCGGTCTTGTGGGAGCCGCTTAAACTCGGCATCAAAGGTTTCCTTGTCGAACTTCCCGCCGTCAACAGGGAACTCGACGACGACGGGCCAGCGGTAGCTAGGGGATTGGCTGCGGAGCTGGAGGGGCATGGGTGGTGATGCAGTGGTTCAGGCTTGGCAGCCTGATCAGGTCAGGGCCAATGAAAACTCGTTGTTGCCGGCCGTGGTGGGCAGCGAGACGTAGGGCAGGTTCAACATGATCACTCCGTTCATGTCCCCGTAGGTGGGGCTGGTGATGTCGGTTTGGGCTGACGTGAACACCACGCGATTTCCAGCGGTGGTGCCGTGCGTGAGAGTCAGATTGCCGGTAGTCGTGCCGGTGGCGATGCTGAAGAAGTCCTTGGTGGCGATGGGCACCGACTCGATCATCACCTGGCCGCTGGGCTTGCGGTTGGTGATGAGCACCTCTTTGGTGCAGCCGATCAGCTCGCGGTATTGGATCTCGTTGTTCATGGCAAACGAGAACGATGACAAGCAGCCGGAGTAGCTGAAGAGGCTGAATGCCGTAGTGTTGCCCTGGGTGAAGATCAGCGGGTCGGCCTGGTTGCCGTAGGTCACAGAGCCCACAGCTGTATCGGTGGGGGTGCTGTAGATACCGGTGCCGGTGAATGAAATCACGGGGATCTGGCCCAGCTCGCCAGTCATCTCGAAGGTGCCGCGCCAGCCGGTCACGGCGTGCTTGATGCCGTCGGCGAAGTAATGGACCGTGGCGCTGGAGAAGCTGGAGCTCACTGGGGCGTAGGTGACGCTCGTTGTGGCCACTGTGGTGGCAGACGTGCCGCAGGCCAGCATTGCGGGGCCCCAACGGGGGGCGGTACCAGCGGCGCCACTGCCGGCCAGCTCGACCTCAAAGTTGCACTGGACCTTGATGTTGGCCAGCAGCTGGGTGCTGTTCCCCAGGTAGGGCCGCACCAGATCACGATCCACCACGTCCGCGTCGATCGGCGAAATCTCTAAGCTGCGCACGGTCAGCGCATCGGCTGCGGCCGGTGCGGCATCGGTGCCGTATGTCGATTCAGTCTTGAGAAGAATCGTCCGCTTGCGCGTCAGGAAGGGCATCGGTCGGCTCGGTTGGGTTGGGGGCGGGAGCGGTGCGGCTGGTCAGAGTCCGCTTTCCGGTCTTCGGGTTGAGCAGGTATTCCCCGCCCTGGCCGTCAAACTCGTTTGAGATCAGGCTAGGAACTGTCATTGGGTCAGGTCTTCTGTGCGGGTCCTGAAGGGGATCCGGTAGCTCAGGCTAAGAATGCCCCCCCCACCCGGCTCGCCCTTCCACTCGCTGGGACCTGGGTCAACTGAATGGGTCAGGCCGCCAAGAGTGCGGTCGGCCATCAAGCGGCTGTGAGCGTTGACCCGAATCGGATCGGCCAGCGTGGACAGTGGCGAGCCGCTGACCAGGACATCCACCGCCACGGCCAAGGTGTAATCAGTGAATGGAATAGAGGTTTGGCCGGGCTCTTCCCCTAGCGGCTCGATAACGATGCAGGGCATCTCATTACGGGCCACCGCTTCCCAGCGATCCCGAAACACCCGTGAGCTGATGCCAGCCGTGGGGGCCAGGGCTGTGGCGATGGCCGCGAGGATCTGTTCGCTCTTGCTGGTCACGGCCT
>Ga0209086_10002853_pt1 | contig 13315 bp, 9 predicted proteins | sample M_130207_XF_Meta_FD_187312 | JGI IMG/M metagenome (GOLD analysis project Ga0209086, IMG submission 187312) | Freshwater microbial communities from Lake Montjoie, Canada to study carbon cycling - M_130207_XF_MetaG (SPAdes) (version 2) | ecosystem: Environmental > Aquatic > Freshwater > Lake...
AGTGTATTCTTACCAAAAACCTCTATTCCCGCAAGGAAGAGTTGGGGAGGCATCCTCGAAGAGAGTTGAGTAATGAGAGAGTAACTGTTATCTCAAGGAGTGGTACACCTAAAAGACCGTCACTGAGAAATACTTTTCAAAAGAAAGTGGATAAGAGTAGAATTAATAATGACTCTAAAGGTTCTCAAATAACAGGTGTAATCTCAACCTTTTTTTAGCCATACATTGTGGGATAGAGCAGAGGAAGCTCGCAAGGCTCATAACCTTGAGGTCGGGGGTTCGAATCCTTCTCCCGCTACTAAGTGACTCCAATACAAATCGGTGATTAAAGATAGTCCGTGAAGTTATGAGTATAAAAGGTACTTCAAAATATTCTTTAAGGTTTTTGGTGATTGTCCTGTAACAGATAACGACCAATTTTAACCCTTAAAAATTAATAAAAAATGGGAGTTGCCTTGATGAGTCAACCAAAGACTGAATGAGTTTGAGAAAAAAATTGGGAAGGGACTTCTTTTTAGATGTGGGGGATGTTATGATAACCACAGTGTTTAGGTCTTAAAACGAAAAACACATTAAACAAATAACCGTGAATACTAGTCACCACCCAACGTCATAGGGTTCTGTAGTTGTCTCACTAACGACTCGGTAGGTTTAGATTCCTAGGAAGAAACAAGAGGGAAGAGTAACTTAACGTTATTTTCTTCCCTCTTTTTTTTTGTTTTTTATTGATTTTATAAAAATGTTTCCTATAAACGGAATATTTATAAATAAAAAAAACATGACAGGTAGAAAAATAACTTTAAAAAATGTTGGTAGTACTATTGGTATATTTACATACCAAACTTTAAGTACATTAATTTGGCAATATCAAGTAGAAATCTTACCAGGACAAACAAAAGTTATCTTTTGTGTTAATGGAACTTTCTCTTACGATGCTAACCAACACAATATCTCAGTTCTTGAGAATGTGGAATTCCCACCAACAGGGAATACTGTGACTACAACAACCACTGCATCAATTCCAAATGAGGGACAAACTTTAATTCAGGTATCAACAATATCAAGTACTAATACAAATTGGGAATATTCAGTATTAAATTATGGTACGAATACAATCCTTGGTCCTGTTAATTTAGGTATTGACTCGGCTGATTGGAATTGGATTGATTCGTCTAGTACTATTAATGGTTACTTTTTAAGATTTGATAGTGATACGACTAATGAAAAAATATTTTACTTTATTAATAAAAATGGAGTAATAGTTCATACGTATAACGATACTACAAATAACTATAGTTATGGAACTCTTAATAACAGTGACGGAGTTTATTTTACTGACTATATTAATTTAAAATTCATCCTTACTGATTTTACCAACGTTATTGAGTACGATATACCTTCAAACTATACTGAGTTTTATATTGATAGTAATTATGATAACGTGAATACCGTTGGTTCAATCATTTACCAAAGAATTGGTAACTACGCAACATATATGTTATTTAAACCAACAGGTTATTCGTTATTATATAACTGGGATGTAACATCATATATCGTTGATAGTCTTGTTTACCAAAACTCAAATTATTTTGTAATCACTGCTTATAGTACTGTTACTTCTCAATACTCATTCTTTAATGTTTATGATAGTAATGGTGTGTTAATTAAGAGTGAAAATTTATTGACAAATAACCCAACATCAATTAGTGGTATTACGGTAACACCATCAATAACAAATACAATAACATTTAATGGTTATATCTCAGGTGGTACAACAAATAGTGGTAGTACAGGTAGTGGAGCGGTATTTCTTATTGATATTAACACAGGTACAACAGTATCTTGTATAGTATATGGTAAGGGTAATGGTTACGAGGTTGGTGACACTATTACTTTTAATGGTACAATATTCGGAGGAACATCAGGTGTTGACAATATAGTTGTAACTGTAACTTACCTTGGAAACTTTGTCTATGATTCTTATGATATTAATTTCTTTGGTGATGGTAAAATGAATATGATTTTATGGAGGGGTAGTGATAATACTGTTCCATATTTGATTTATGTTTATGACAATGTGAGTAACGATTTATATACAACAAACCATGACCGTAACGCGGGACTTACCCATTATTATGATTGGTGGACTTACTATTCATATTTATATAATGACTCTAACAATGGACAACCAAGTCAAGATATTCATATTCAGTTTAATGATGATGATGGTTCATATAATGATAATCTATATTCTGTAGATGATTGTGATATTATTTCTTGGTACAATAGTGACCCAGGTTTTGTAGTTTATGAATTTGCTAAAAATAGAAATTATGACTATTATATTTCTACTTATTACTATTATGTTGGTGAATCACTTATCTTGTATTCTAACAGAGACGATAATTACATTAATTATGAAGTATTCACACCATCAGGTCATGAAACAATACAAGTTGTTCAAACAGATAGTTTAGATGGTTGGAATTTTAATAATCGTTGGGCAGGAAAAACATTTTTAAGTAACTTCTATCTATTAGGTCTGAATGAACAATTATTATTCCTACATAATTATGACGGTACTTATATTGATGATTTATACATTAATGGTAGTTCAGATTATGATGGAGAATATAACTCTTTAATAATTGCAAATTATGATACTGAATTAAATTATTATTGGAACACTACTGTTGACCACATCCAAACTTTACCTGAATTTTATGGTAACTGGGATAGTACAAATGGGTATTACACAACTTTAAATCATAACGAGGGTAATTTTGTAATGTTTAGAAATACTTACACTATTGCAAAAATTTTAACTAAGGACAGTATTTCACCACTTATTAATTTAAGTTTTGGTACTAGTAATAGTATCCGTATTGGTAAAAACTTAATGGCACATTGTTATAACGATGGAACAACTAACTTAGTGACGGTTAAAGTTTATAATTTACAAGGAACATTATTAAAAAACATTTCAACCAATGAAACATCATGGAATGTGTTTAGAGTTGAAGAGAATAGAGTATATCTTCAAACTGAAAGTGGAACTAATTATGTACATTATTTGATAACATCAAAAGGATATAAAAGCGTTACTACCTCAAACTTCAATTCAGGTTATGAGTATAATAATTAAAAATAAAAAATAAGAATATGAAATATAACGTAAAATACGAAGTAAAAGATGTTGACAGAGTAATTGATAGTGGGTTATCTAGCTTCAATACTGAAACTGAAATGGACTGTGCTAATTTAAAAGTCACATTAAGAGAATGGTTTAATTTACATACTGGAAGTACAACAATGTCTGAGGTTATTGAATTAAATGGTAAACCATTAGAAGATATGGATATTGTTCCGTTTAGTTACTCTTCATTAAGATATAAATTGGTTATTAAAACACCAAGTAGTCTAATGAAAGAAACAAGACGACAATCAGTCAATCCTCAATAATAACATTTTTAAAACCCTCCTGATGGAGGGTTTTTTGTTTACATATGATAATTAAAACGTATGGTTTATTCATCTAAGAGTTAAATGAAGCTACTTTTTTGTTTAAATTTCGTATTTATAACATGAGAAATATTTTAATACTTTTAACTTACCTAATTAGTTTTGTCGGTTTCGGACAATACTGTCCATATTTAGGTCCCGACCAATTGTTACCTTGTGGGTCATCCTCAACAACACTAACCGCTGATTTATCTCAGTGTGGGGTTGGAGGTGTAAATCCAAATCAAACAACAAACTATAATGTTACAAATATACCTTATATCGCTCAAGTAAATAATGGTACTAACATATCAATGACTGACGACTCCCAACAAGGACCGTTCAACATAGGTTTTAACTTTTGTTTTTTTGGAACAACATATACACAATTTTACATTGGGTCTAACGGATGGATATCTTTTTCACCAAGTCAACCAACTACATTTACTTCCCAAACAATACCAACCACTAATGGTTTAGTACCAAAAAATTGTATCATGGGTCCTTGGCAAGATTGGCATCCTGGAATTGGGGGTCAGATAAAATACCAAGTGCAAGGAGTTGCACCTTGTCGTAAATTAATTGTAAGTTGGATTAACATGCCTATGTTTTCGTGTACATCCAATTTAGGTACATTTCATATTGTTATTTATGAGACTACAAATATAATTGAAAATCATATCCAAAACAAACCTACGTGTTTACAATGGCAAGGAGGTACATCTGTTGAGGGGATACACAATTTATTGGGTACTATTGGAATAACCGTGCCAGGTAGAAACTCTACCTCATGGGTTACTCAAAATGACTCATGGAGATGGACACCATCAGGACCCGTGGTTACACCAACATTAACTTGGTATCAAGTAGGTAATCCTGTACCAATAGGAACAGGTCCAACAATAACAGTTAACCCCCCACCAGGTGGTGCTAACTATACATGTCAATTTGTTTATCCAATATGTAATGCGGGATGGGTGACATGTAATAATTCAATCGGTTTAGGACCTGACACTGTTTTAGTTGTACCAGGTCCTCCTAATCTACCGTTACCAACCATAGTATCTAATAACCCAATCTGTAATGGAGATTGTAACGGTAATATTTTAATAACCCCAAATGGAGGTAATGGTGTTCAAACAATTTCATGGAATGGACCTGAGTCAGGTTATAATCCTAATAATTTATGCTCAGGAAATTATACTTTTACTTTAGTTGATAATTTGGGATGTACGGTAACAAGTAATGTTTTACTAGTTGACCCCCCACAACTAACAATAAATCCTATTGTAGGTGAAGACACAATTTGTATTAATTCAATTAGTGGTTTCTATAATACAACAAATTTAACTGTAGGATTAAATTATGTTTGGTCAGTCACTAACGGAAATATTAATATCGGACAAGGGACTAATCAAATTAATGTTGATGTTAATAGTGTCCAATCGGGCTTTTACGATGATATGATTTCTGTATACGGTATTGATGGAAATGGGTGTCAGTCACAAACAGAAGTTATCGATATAAATATTTTTAATTTAATTCCATTTATAAATCCTGTTGGACCATTTTGTTCTTATGATGAATTTGTTACTTTAGAGTCATTACCTATTGGTGGATATTTTACAGGTAATGGTATTGTGAATAATAATTTTTACCCTATAGACGCGATAGGTAATAATGTTATAACGTATAGTTATACACAAAGCGAATGTATTTTCACCACGACTGAAACAATTATTGTTTATCAACAACCTATTATTCAATCATTAACCCCATCAAATTCATTTTTTGAAATTTGTGTTGGTGATTCGGTTAATATTGATTTTGAGGTCCAATCAAATCCCCAAGGGACTAATCAATGGTCATTTATTGATAGTATTTATAATACTCAAACATTTAATCAAAGTTTTAGTAATGAAGGGAGTTACGTAGTTTCAGTCACAACCACTTCAAATGGATGTGTTTCTAATCCTGAACAAACTACTGTTATTATTAACGAATGTCCCGAAGAGTTAATATATATACCAAATTCATTTACTCCTGATGGGGACGAACATAATAATATTTGGAAACCTGTTTTCACATCAGGACTTGACCCATATGATTTCAGAATTGAAATCTATAATAGATGGGGAGAATTAATATGGGTTAGTGAAAATCCTTTAGTTGGGTGGGACGGTACTTATAACGGTAAATATTGTCCAGACGGTATCTACTTATGGAAGTTAGAATTTGGTATCCCCGAAAATGATGGAAGAAAAAGAATGTTTGGACATTTAACAACGTTTAGATAAAACAAAAAACCCACCGATTGGTGGGTTTTGTTTTTTGGTGGAGATAGAGGGAGTCGAACCCTCGTGTTGTACACATTACCTACTAAGGACTACACGCTTAGGACATTGTTTAATCTAACAATCCGAAATTTCACAATTCCCTTATTTTTAAAGTGGTTCGGTTTACTGAGAACTAATCCTCCACTTGTTCCTTTTCGGGTAGAAACCACACCTTTGTAAAGACTTCTGTTCCTAGGTTATATGTCCATCGACCCGATTGGTGTTTCCTAACTGTTAGGCTACAACCGTAGCATCTTCACGGATTAATCCGATAGCTGCCATTTTGTTTAGAACGTTGCCGTCTAATTGTTAACTCCATAGATTAAAGTGATAGGAATCCTCTCACTGCGTGCCCCGAATAACTAACTATGCCAGTCAATTCCAAGTTATCCCCATATGTTAAAGAACTTTCGTTTTACAAATGTAAGAAGAAATCTGACAATAACAAACTTTTAAAGTATTTATTTGATATAAATATGTCAGAAGAAGAGGAAAATAAGAACGACGCCTATAAAGGTAGTGATATCATCTATGAAGATGATAGAGTTATGTTTTTAAAATGTAACTCATACGAGTCCGCAAAATACTTCGGACCGACATACTTGTCAAAAGAATATCAAGCTTTTAATAGAAATGGTAAAATCTATATTGTTGTAGATAAAAACGGAGATTACATAAGTCCGACTCTTTCATATGTAATATTTCAAAAAAATTATGATGAATTAGTATATTATGATTTTGACTATGATGAAATCACTGCTAAAGATTTATTTGAGAAGTTTCCTGAAATTGAGGATACTGTTTATGACAAGATTGGTGTTAGTAGTATCTATGCCTTTCTTAGAAGAATATCACTCGGTGCAAATGATATTACCGAGTCTCAATTAGAGAGGTATGATGATTTAATCGGAGGGTTTAAACTCAATAAAAATAATCCTTCTAAAAGTATGGTCACTTTAAAATTTAGTGATGATGAAGATTATTATAAGTTATTTGACCTTAGTGAAGGTGATATGTGGTTTTTAAGAAATCTTTTTAGTTATTATGGTAATAGTGATATGGGATTTTATAGTGCTGATTTTGGATATGACGATTGGAATCAGGGGTATCTTATGAGAGAGATGGATGACGAAAATCGTAAAAAAGTTTTGGAAATTTCTTCATTCATTGACCCGTCAATCAAAAATTTAGATGATGATGATGATGGTGAAAAAGCCTCAAAAATATTATACGATAATTTTAGACGACAAACTGAAAGTATTATAGACGACTATGTTTCAGAAAGAGAAACTTGTATGGCAAATACCGCTAAAGAAAGTATTACAAATGATTTATGTGACCCATTCCAAAATTACGGATTGTTTAATAAAGGAGGTTGTTTTTATTCTTACGTTACAACTGTTAACGTATTACTTGGTATGTATAACGTTGTTAAAGATAGAAGTTTAAGTTTACATGAAATGTTATCCAAAATCGCTCACGAAATGAGTGTTGGCCCATATGAAGAATATATGTACGAATATGGTTGTGATGATTTTGATTCGGTGTCTTGGAATAATTGGGTAACTAATCAATTAGAAAAAATTCTTGAAACAATTGAAGAGAGTGATATGTTCATTGATATTGAAGGTTATAGAAAACTACAATCGGAAGTCCTAACAAAATATAATTTAGATAAATGGTACAAAACCCCAAAAGATAAAACAATAGGTTTTAGAATTACAAGTATTGACCCAAAAACAAATAAAGTCCTTTTAGATACTCAAAAACAATATCAAGGTTTAGAAAAAAGAAGTTATACTCTTGAAGAATTCAATAATTTTTTATATAATCTTGAAATATTTGAAAACAAAACTTTGAAATTCAAAAAAAAGATGTAACTTTGTTTTATGCAAAGAGACTACGAATTATTGAAAAGTGTTTTATCCGTTCCATCTAAAACGTATCAAGAAGAACGTATGGTTAAATTCCTAACCAATTGGTTTACGGAAAACAACTTTCCATTCTATGTTGATAACATGTTTAACATCTATGTCACAAAACAAACTGACGAAAATGTTGAACATTTCCCATGTGTTGTTGCTCACACTGATACTGTCCATAATATTGATACAATCAACATCCGTGAAGGTGAATTACCAAACGCACAAAATATTATGAAACCCGCGTTAAAAGCGTATAATGATGAGGGGAAACCAACAGGTATTGGTGGTGATGATAAATGTGGTATCTACGCATGTTTGGAGTTATTAAAAGAACTACCTAATTTAAAGGCCGCGTTTTTCGTATCTGAAGAAACAGGTTGTCATGGTTCAAGAAATGCAGATAAAGAATTTTTCAGTAATGTCGGATATGTTATTGAATTTGACGCACCTGGTAATTGGATGGTTAGTGAATTCTGTATGGGTGTTCAGTTATTTGAAAGAGATACAGAATTCTTCAAATCATGTAACGAATCATTAGTTGAGGGATTTGATAACCGACAAAAATATCAAGCACACCCTTACACAGATGTTTATGCTTTGAGAAAACTTTTTGATTTCGCTTGTATTAATTTTGCGATTGGTTATTACAACTACCATACACCTGATGAATATGTTGTAATTGAAGATGTTTACAATGGTATTGAAACAGGTAAAAAAATGATTGAAAAATTAGGTAATACCAAACACACGGTTAAACCTAAAATGAAATATCAACAAACATTATTTGGATAAAAAAAGGGGATTAATTATCCCCTTTTTTCTTTCTTGTCTTTTTAACAGGTGTTATTTTGATTTTAACGTCCTTATCCTCAACATATAGGACATAGTTGTTTACATCGTCAATACCCCCTTTTAAAACCTCTTCAGAGATAAAATCTTCAATCTTATCTTGGATTGCTCTTTTGATTGGTCTTGCACCATATGTTTCATCAAACCCGACCTCAGAGATTAAATCCAATACTGAATCCTCATAAGTAATTTTGTATTTTAAGTTAATCAATCTTTCTGAAAGTTTATCCATCTCTAATTTAACAATTTGTTTAACTTCCTCTTTTCTCAATGGATTAAAGATAACAACCTCATCAATTCTGTTTAAGAATTCAGGTGCAAAGAACTTAGTAAGTTCTTTCTTTAACATGTCACGTTTGTATTCTTCTTCAACATACGTGTTAACTGCACTTTTAAAACCAACCCCTGTTCCAAAGTCTTGTAATTTTTTAACACCAATATTTGATGTCATGATGATTACACAATTTTTAAAGTTGATTTTTCTACCTAAACCATCTGTGATATGACCGTCATCTAAAACTTGAAGTAACGCTGAGAAAATATCTTTATTCGCCTTTTCAATCTCATCAAATAAGATTACTGAGTAAGGTTTGTTTTTAACTTGTTCAGTTAATTGTCCACCTTCATCATAACCAACATATCCTGGAGGTGCTCCAATTAAACGAGAAATAGTATGTTTCTCTTGGAACTCAGACATGTCAATTCTAATCATGTTCTCTTCACTACCAAAAATTTCTTTGGCTAATTGTTTTGCCAAATATGTTTTACCAACACCTGTAGACCCTAAGAATATGAATGAACCGATTGGTTTATTCGGGTCCTTAATCCCTAATCTATTTCTTCTAATGGACTTAGCAATTTTTGAAACCGCTTCAGATTGACCAATTACTTTACCACCTAAGTTAGTTTCTAAATTCGCTAATGATTGAGTCTCATCGGCATTTAATTTAGACATAGGAATTTTAGTCATGTTTGAAACCACTTCATAAACTAATTCTGCAGTTACCTCTTTTTTACTTGTTAGTAATTCCTGCTCAAATTTCTTTTTCTCGGCATCCAACTTATCTAAAATTCTCCTTTCTTTATCTCTTAGGTTCGCAGCTTCCTCATAGTTTTGTCTTTTAACCACATCAAGTTTTTCTTGTTTAATGTCTTGAGCCTGAACTTTTAGTTTTTCAATAATTTCAGGCATTTTTACCTCAACCTGACTTCTTGCCCCAACCTCATCAATAATGTCAAATCCTTTATCAGGGAATTCTCTATCGGTAATATAACGGTCGGCTAAATCAACACATAAACTTAAAATTTCATCAGAATATGTTACCTTATGATAATTTTCATAACGTTCTTTACTGTTTTGTAAAATTTGGATTGTCTCTTCTTTAGTTGCAGAATCAACGATTACTTTTTGGAATCTCCTTTCTAACGCCCCATCCTTTTCAAAGTTCTTACGATATTCGTCTAACGTTGTTGCCCCAATACATTGAATTTCACCTCTTGCAAGAGCAGGTTTAAATATGTTAGACGCATCTAACGAACCTGATGAATTTCCAGCACCAACAATGGTATGGATTTCATCAATGAATACAATAATATTCGGAGCGTTTTGTAATTCCTCAATGATAACTTTCATACGTTCCTCAAATTGTCCACGGTATTTTGTTCCCGCAACAATTGATGTCATATCTAATGAAACGATTCGTTTTTCACTTAGATTTCTCGGACAATCTCCGTTGAAAATTTTAATCGCTAATCCTTCAGCAATTGCGGTTTTACCACAACCTGGCTCACCAATAATGATAGGGTTGTTCTTTTTTCTTCGTGAAAGAATTTGAGCAATCCTCGTGATTTCCAATTCTCTACCGATTACAGGGTCTAACTTACCTTCTTCGGCCAATTTGATTAAGTCTCTACTAAAGTTGTCTAATACGGGAGTTGATGAATTTGTATTACCACCTTTGTCTTTATTAGGACCATTGTTATCTTTTGATTCTATCATGTTAGTGTTTTTTTAAAGTATAATCTTTATTTCGGTAATTTCAACTCAAATAACCTTATATTTATAAGTATGGATATGATGAAACATTATAAAAAATATATCACAACCCTAAGGGCTGATGAAGATATTTTAGAAACCTATCGTGATTTAAGACGAGCATTCCAAAGAGAAGGATGGTCTGAAAAAGATTTGGAGAGTCCCCCTTATTATCCAAATGATATTATGAGGAACTTTCAACGATTCAGTAGTTTACGAGATAAACTATTTCACGAATTAAAAGGTTTCTTTCCAGATATTGACCATAACGAATATGTTGATTATCTTCAAGATAAATTAAAAGAAATAAATATTGAAATACCTTTAGAAGATGGCAATCACAAAAGAAGAAATCAAGGGGACGAAGATTTTGAATGAAATTACTTCAAGTAACCTTGTAAAATCAGAGTACGACACTGAAACAAAAAAAATGGTCGTAGAATTTAAAAACGGATTAAAATATGAGTACGATGAGGTTCCTCATCAAGTTTATACTCAGTTTAGAATGTCCGAATCACAAGGAAAATTCTTCAGTACTAACATCACAAAAACTTTTAAATACAAAAAACTGTAATAAATAGGATTACTCAAATATTTATACTTGATGAGTAATTTAAAAAACATTTTACAGAGTTTCCAATTAAAAGATGAGTTAAATCCAAAAATTTGGGAGAAAACTAAAAATGGTGAGTATACGATGAGGTCTAAGGTTAGAACTCATCTACTTGAGATTGCTTATGATTTTATAGATTCGTTAGGTACTGATATCATTGTTAGTGATATTATTATGACAGGTTCGTTAGCTAACTACAATTGGTCTAATTACTCTGATGTTGATATTCACATAATTGCCGATTTTGACCAATTCCCAAGAAACACTCAAGAGTTATATGATGAGTTATTTCGTTTAAGAAAAACAGTATACGGACTTAAACGAAAAATAACAATTTTTGGATATGATGTAGAATTATATGTTGAGGATGAATCTCTCAGAAGAGATGTTCAAAGTGCAGGTAGATATTCAATACTAATGGATGAATGGGCCGTAGAACCTTCAAAAGAATCTGTTGACATCAAAGTTAAGGATATTCAAGAAAAGGCTAAAAAATGGATGTCCATTATTGATGGTGTTGAGGAAAGTATTCAAGACGAAGATATTGAAACCGCAAAAAAACTAATTGAGAAATACACAACTAAACTTAGAAAATTTAGAGAGTGTGGTTTAGAAAAAGGTGGAGAGTATTCAGATGAAAATCTTATATTTAAAATATTAAGACGAAACGGGTACTTAGAAAAGATTAAGGAAATGAAAGATAAATTAGTTGATAAGAAATTATCTTTAAAGGAAGGGAACACAAATATTGGGGGAACCTTTAAAACTGATTTAGAGAACGGGCCTAAAAACCACGGAAGTAGAGCCTTAGGTAATTGGGAGTCGGATAATGCTTGGGATATATTCTCACCACCTGGTACTGTCGTTAACGCGTATACTGACGGTACTGTTACAAGAATTAGAGACACAGGAAAAAATTCAGGTAAAATTTATGGAACTCAGGTCTCAATTAAAGGTAACGAGAAGTTTCCTGATATATTCTATACCCATTTGAAAAATGTAAAATTACAAAAAGGAGATAAAGTAACGGTTGGAGATTATATCGGAGAAATCTCTGAATGGTTAGACCACCAAAATATGACTCACGTTCACATTGGATTACCAAGAGGTCATCATTTAAAAGAATTATTAGTTAATTCTGATAAAATATTTTCAGGTTCTAAAGGAGAAACTCAAACCCCTGAAAAAACTGATAGTACTGAAAAAAATGATAGTACTGAAAAAACTGATTCATCATTTATTTCTGATTTACAAACTATTTCATCATCAGGAAAAGAATTTAAGAACTTAAAAAGTGCAGGTGAAAAAATACCTTATGATAAGGACGTTGAAAAGATACAAACCTCATTACAATTATTAGGGTATTCATTACCTAAATGGGGTGTTGATGGTTTGTTTGGACCTGAAACAGAAACTGCGGTTAAAAAGTTTGAGGAAGAAAACGGAATAACTTCGGACGGGAAATTAAATGATGAAGATTTAAAAAAGATGACCGAGTTAATGACTTCAAAAGGATTTAAAGAATCTGATTTAAGTAAAGTTCAAACAGTATCAGATTTTGATAAAATTAACGTAGGAAATGATAAAGAATTTTACGAAACAATACTAACAGGTATTGGAGCCCCGATTACCGAAGAGAATTTGAAGTTCTTTTATGCTTGGAGAAAGGGTGAGGGAGGTAAAGCAACTAACAACCCATTTAACACAACTTTTAAGTTAAGTAAGGATTCAAATATGAGTGATTATAATAAAGCTGGAGTTAAGAACTACTCAACACCTAATTATGGTATTGAGGCAACGGTAAAAACATTACAGTTACCATACTACACTTGTATTACAGACGGTTTAAAAAATGATATCGGTGCGGATAAAATCAGTAAATGTGAATCATTAAAAACTTGGGGAACAGGAGATTTAGTTGCAAAAGTTTTAAGTAGAGGTGAAGTGACTCCTCCACAAATTTACGCATAATCAGATTTTTAAAATAAAGAACTTACGAATTGTATTATTCGGTATATTTATAATAAAATAATTTAAAACAAAAAAAAACATCAAA
>Ga0209086_10002857_pt1 | contig 13303 bp, 12 predicted proteins | sample M_130207_XF_Meta_FD_187312 | JGI IMG/M metagenome (GOLD analysis project Ga0209086, IMG submission 187312) | Freshwater microbial communities from Lake Montjoie, Canada to study carbon cycling - M_130207_XF_MetaG (SPAdes) (version 2) | ecosystem: Environmental > Aquatic > Freshwater > Lake...
CAAAAATCGAAAATCCCAAAACAGTCTTGCAAAAAAAACACTTTTGTGACCATAATTGATTTTTTTGGTCTGGACACTGAAAAAATATTTTTAAATTTGTGATGATAAAATTTTTTATTTTTTATGGAAAAGGATTTAGATGTTTTTTCTGTCACCTATATATGGAAACATTTGGTGACACTTTTACATCAAAAAACATCCAAAAATTTAATTGTAATTTTTGTTACTTTAAATGTAGCAAAATTGGTGATTGGAAAAGACATTTAATTACACCAAAACATCAAAATAATGCCTTAGCTAACAAAATAGGTGACGGAGGTGACCATTTTTACATCAATTTTAAATATAGGTGTGACATTTGTAAGAAAAATTATAGTTCTAGAAACGGATTATGGAAACATAAAAATAAATGTTTTAAAAAAGACAAATGTCACGATAATATTTTACATCCCGAAGAAAAAATAGACCAAAATGATAAGGATAAGTTAATTTTAATACTTATTAAACAAAATGCTGAACTAATTAAAGAACATAGTAATATTCGTCAAATGGTAATGGAACAGCAAACAATGGTATTAGAAATAGCAAAAAATGGAACTCATAATAATAATATAACTACTCATACTAATTCTCATAATAATTCATTTAACTTACAGTTTTTCTTAAATGAGACGTGTAAAGATGCTATGAATATAACTGATTTTGTTGAATCTATTAAATTACAATTATCAGATTTAGAGAAAGTTGGAGAAATAGGATATGTAGAAGGTATTTCAAGTATAATTACAAAAAATTTAAATGCTTTAGATGTAACAAAACGTCCTATTCATTGTACGGATAAAAAGCGTGAAACAATGTATATAAAAGATGAAGATAAATGGGAAAAAGAAGATGATGAAAAGAAGAAGCTACGAAAGGTAATTAAAAAAGTTGCAGATAAAAATGCAAGATTAATTTTAAATTTTAGAGAGAGATATCCTGATTATAAAAATTCTTCTTCTAGAATTTCAGACCAATATAATAAGATTATTATTGAATCTATGGGAGGACCAGGAGATAATGATTCGGAAAAGGAAGATAAAATAATTCGTAATATTACCAAGGCTACTACAATTGACAAAAATTAATAATAATTTATTTTCTTTATTATTAATTTAATTTAAATTATATATTGTGTGTTAATCTAAAACTCATCACTAAAATTAAATGCATCATTTTTTCCAACTGTTGTTGCTAAAGCATATGCATCATTACGTCGTTCAAAAAAGGAAGTCTTTGATTCTAAACTAATCATTTCCATAAAGCTAAAAGAATTCTCTACATTATAAATTTTTTTGTAACCTAATTGGACACACAATCGGTCTGCAACAAATTTAATATATTGTGTCATCAAATCAGAATTCATACCAATAAGTCTGCATGGTAATGCATCACAAATAAATTCTGTTTCAATTTCAACTGCTTCTTTAATTATTTCATAAACACGGGATTTATCTACTTTTTTTAGTAATTTACTATACAAAAGTACAGCAAATTCACAGTGAAGTGCTTCGTCTCGGGAAATTAATTCATTACTAAAGGTTAATCCTGGCATTAAAGAACGCTTTTTTAACCAATATATACTGCAAAAAGCACCACTAAAAAAAATCCCTTCAATGCATGCAAATGCAATTAATCTTGTTGCAAAACTACTACGATTATCTTTAATCCATTTTTGTGCCCAATCTGATTTCTTTTTAATACATGGAAAGTTTTCTATTGCATTAAAGAGTCTATTTTTTTCTTCACTATCTTTAATATATGTTTCAATTAAAAGTGAATAAGTTTCACTTTGGCAAGTTAATATTCCATTAAATATTCCTCTATGTTTTTTTGATTCATTAAAACAATAGGTAGCTTCATTTTCTAGTATTTTTTCTATACTAACTATTTTTATTCTCTCTGAAATATCCATTGTATAATTTAATCTTTCGCAATATATTATATTAAGTCGTTTTGGTGAAAATCCGATGTCAATAAGTTTATTTACCGATTTACCAGTAATATATAAAACATAACAATCTTTACTTATATAATAGTCGTAATCTCCACTTCCATCATTTTTTGGCATTAAACGTTTTTCAGCTTTATGATTTAATCTGATATTGGTTTGAATTCCTAATGTTGTTAATAATAGTTGCACATCTTGTAAAAATTTAAAATGAATAGAAGTCAATTTTAGAGAAGTTGAGTCTCTAGTTGAATTTAAATTTACAAACCCTTCAGCATCCAATAATCCTTCCAACCAACGAAGCCTTACTTCTTTACTATAATTAATTGGTACTACAAATTTTTCTTTATTAATATAGTTTGTTACATAAAAACTTATTCTCTTATTATTTTCCTGATAAGTATCGTATTTAAACTGTGACAATAATTCTTTTTTTTTATCATACAAATAAATCATGGGATAATTATTACAATAACTTCCATCGCCACAAAAAAAACCATGCATATATGGATTTAAAAATTCATCTTTATTTTCAAATTCTATAAATGGTGTTGAATATCTTTCAATAATATTCCCGATTTTTAAATCCATTGTTTCCACTTCTTCACACAAACATCTTTCTGGATGTTTTGGATTCCCTTTTTGTATCAACCATTTATGTCCTGGAGAACAATCTAATTCCATACCGTTAGATAGAGTTACCTTATAAATTTCTTGGTCTCCTGTATATTTAACTTCAACAGATGAAAATTCATCACCATTCCAAACATTTACATTTTTATTTTCTAAATCTTTAATCATATAATAACCATTATCTGTTAATATTTTTGTTTCTCCAGTTACACAATGAATATTTTCCATAGCAATTTGAAACCCATAAAAAGCTCGTGCCTCTGCAACTTGAACATCATTCATAAATCTAGAAGCCAAGTTTTCCAATACTATTCCATCACTAGCAGCAAAAAAAGCCAAAATCATTGAAATAAAAAATTTTTCGTCTTGATTTAACGTGTCCCAATGTGATAAATCCTTTGTTAAATCAATTTCTTCTGCTCTCCAAAAACAATCTATTTGTTTTTTATACATTTCCCATATATCTTGATATTTAATCGGAAACATCACAAAACGATTATCGTCAGAAGCTAGCAAAGGTTCAGAAATATTTTTTGACATCCTAAATTATATATAAGAAAGATTTTAAATTTTTTTATAAAATAATAAAATAATAAGTAATTTTAAGAATGGAAATAATTCCTATAAAAGTATCTCTTCCAATGCCTTTATGTGATATAGATGAAAGATTAATTCATATAGAAGAAGTAATTGATGCCAAAAGAAGAATGTTAATACAAAAACAAAAAAAAATAAGATATGTTTTAAGGCAAAATAAATTTTTGGATACAGTAAAAAATGATTATATCAATTATTATCGTTTTATTATGGAACAAAAACAAGACCAAATAAAGGCTTTAGCATTATTAAATAATTATATAAATGATTTATCTTCATCAGAAACTTTAAGTAAAAATAATATGGAAGATGCTAAAATTGAACAAAAAAGAATTTTGCATGAAATTAAATTAATAAAGAGAGGATTAAATAATATAATAATTAATACCAACAATCTAAATTCAGATTATTCTAAAAAAAATAATTCTATGTAAATTTAATATAAATTAAATATATAGTAATGGCACAAAGTCAACAATTTTTACTAGATTTTCAAAATAGTATGGAAAAATTAGGAAATATGAATCAAAAAATTCAAGATAGTCTTCAACAAAAAAAAGACTTTAGTGATAAATTAGTTTATAAACTAAAGGAAATAAATGGTAAAATTCAAGGTTTAGCAGAACAAATTAATCAATTAAGAATGAATCTAGATAAATTAAAAGGTCAAGTAAATAATAATTCTGGTTCTATCAGTTCCAAAGACAAAAAAATTTATGAATTAACTAAAACTATTAATTCATTAGAATTAGAAAAAAAACAGCTTGCAGAACAATTGGAAGGATTTCAAAAAAAATGTAATGATGAAAAAATAGCTATTCAAACTAAAATTGATAATGATGAAGCTCAAATTCGAAAATTAACGGAAGAAAATATAACATTGAAAAATCAGACAGATATTTTAACAAAAGAATTAGCTAATCAAGGTGAAACACAAGGACAACATGCTGAACAAATTAAAAGCCAAACTGAAAAATTTCAACAACAATATGCAGCCCAAGAACAGGCCAATAAAAAACAAATAGATGAATTAATGGCTAATATTCAACAAAGAGATAATCAAATTTTAGATTTACAAAAACAACTAAAAGAAAAAACGGAAGAAGCAGCTTCCCATGCAAAAACGATAGATAATACACAAAATCAAGGTAAAACACAAATAACTCAATTAACAAATGAAATTGAAAATTTAAAACAGGAAAATAATGAATTAGTTAATAAAATAAAAGATGCAACTGTAGCAATTACAAATGCAATTAATAATTTAGAAATATTAGCTAATTCGATACCAAATTCACAAACAGAAGAATATATAAATAAATTATTTTCTGAAATTGAAAATTCATTTCAAAATATTAGTGGAGTTATTCAAGGTCAACCTTCTAATAATTCAAATCAAACTACCATAAATAATATTTCTCCAAATCAAAGTGTTTTAGTACCACAAATAGGAGGTCCTCCCGTACAAATTGTATTTCAAAATTTAATTACACAACTTAATAAAAAAAAAAATCAACCAAATGCTGGAAGTAAATATTCTGATGCTTTAAATGAATTAAAAAAACCTGGAATAACAGCGGAAGAAGTTCCAAATATTCTCAGTAAAAATAATATATATTACAATCAAATAATGGGAGGTAAAAAATCAAGGTCATCTAAAAAAATAAAAAAGCAAAGAGGAGGTTATATATATAAAAATTCAAGGAGAAGAAGAAGTATTACAAGTAAATCATTAAAATAAAAAATTTAGGTTAAAAAATAATAATATTTATTACTTATATATATTATTAAATGACAAACAACATAAAAAAATTTGCAATATTAGGAGAAAGATGTACTGGTACGAATTGTTTAGAAGAAGCAATTTTAAAAAACTTTGTAATTGATTATACAGCTGAATTTGGAAATAAACATTTTTTTTGTTATAATAATTATAATAAAAGAGATTCAAATGATACTTTATTTATTGGAATAGTGAGAAATCCAATTTATTGGTTAAATTCATTTTCTAAAGAATTACACCATGTATCAAGTGTAAATAAAGCAAGTTTACAAAATTTTCTTTTTAATGAATTTTATTCAGTAGAAACAATAAAGGAGGAAACTAATTTTTTTGGAAATAAATTATTATTAAATAATAAATTAAATTATAACCAAAAAGAAATAATAAATACAAGAGATTTAAATTATTTAAATGGGAAAAAATATAAAAATATTTTTGAATTAAGAAAAGTAAAACAAAATTTTTTAATAAAATTAATGCCATTTAAAGTTAAAAACTTTATACTTATTAATTATGAAGATATTCTTTATAATTTTGAAATTACAATGAATATAATAAAAAATAAATTTCATTTAAAACAAAAATTATCAAATTTTGAAAAAGTAACCAAATATAAAAAATCAATAACTTATAATTTTATTAAACAAAGAGATATTACTTTTTCAGTTGATACAATTAAATTAATATGGAAAAATTTAGATATTCAACAAGAAAATGCACTTGGATATTTTCCTTTTAATAATAATTACTTTTTTGTAGAAAAATATAAATTTAAAAATAATACTGATATTTTTTATAATAAAGAGGAAAATTTGGACCAAACATTGGATGTTAATTTAGAACAAATAATAGAAATAAATAGAGACCAATTATTAGATGAAAATTTAGAAGAAAATTTGGAACAATCATTAGAAGAAAATTTGGAACAATCATTAGAAGAAAATTTGGAAAATTACATTTATAAAAAAATAGAAAATAAAAATAATAAATTATTAAATTCTAAAATAATAATAAATAAATTATCTAAAAAGACTAATTTAGAAAATTTTAAATATGATATTTCGTCAAAATTAAATTTAGTCTCTGAATCAAAAGAAGAACAAGAAGAAGAACTAGAAGAAGAACAAAAAGAAGAACTAGAAGAACTAGAAGAAGAAACAAAAGAAGAACTAGAAGAAGAACAAAAAGAAGAACTAGAAGAACTAGAAGAAGAACAAAAAGAAGAACAAAAAGAAGAACTAGAAGAACAAGAAGAAGAACTAGAAGAAATAGAAGAAGAACAAAAAGAAGAACTAGAAGAACTAGAAGAACAAGAAGAACTAGAAAAACTAGAAGAACAAGAAGAAGAACAAAAAGAAGAACTAGAAGAAGAACAAGAAGAAGAACAAAAAGAAGAACTAGAAGAAAAAACAAAAGAAGAACTAGAAGAAAAAACAAAAGAAAATATTTTCTATGCTCCGATTCAAACAAAAATAAATAAGGAAAATTTCTTCAATGAAAAAAAAGCTATAATTAATTATATACAAAAAATAAAAAAAAATAAATAAAAAATTTTTATTATAAAATAGAATGCAACATTCCTTTTAAAGTAGGAAAATGTAAACAATCTTTAGGCCAACTTCCATAAATTTCTTTATATCTTAAATTTTTTGGGTTACATCTTTTTATAATTATTTCCTTTCTTTTTTTTAAAATATTTTTCCATTTTCGTTGAATTAATTTAATCCAAATAGTTTTAATTATTGCAATTCGTTCTAGAGTTTCTAAATCAAAACATTCCGCAATTTCAAGTTTCATATTTGATGCAATATCCATAATATTATTTATATAATTCATATTTAATATTTTAAATCGACCAGCTACTAAATAATATTTTTTAGCTAATGTTACTTCATAATTACCATGAATAATTTCATTATAAAATTCACATAAAACTATATTAAAACGCGTTAAACTTTCTTCTTCACAATTATATTCATTCTGTTCAATAATATTCTCTTCAAATATATCTTCATAATCAGATTCATTTTCATAAAAATCAAAATAGGGCATAATATTTTATTTGATAAATAAAAATAAAATTTTAATCAATTTTTTTTAAATAATATATATATAATGAAACTTAATACTAGTATATCCAAATTTCTTACAAATCAATGGGTTTTAAATATTGTAACAATATTAGCATTTTTTAATGTAATAGGATATATTGTTATAGGAAATTTTAATAATGTTATAATTTATATTGTATTAGCTTTACTAATTAGAATCTTTAGTAAAAATATGATTATTATTTTAGGTATACCACTTATCTTTATTAATTTATTTGCTTTTAAAAATATAACTACTTTTTCCGAAGGAATGGAAAATAATAATCAAAAAGAAATAATTAATACAATAAATGATGAAAAAAGAAGAAAAGAACCTGCAGTCCCGGTTATAGGTAGTGATTCAGTTAGTTCTAGTTCAAACAATAATGAAGTTGATTCATCTAATACTAAATCAGATGAACATTTTGAAGTTGGTAGAGCAAAAAATGGTGGCTCTAAAATAGATTATGCTTCTACTATAGAAAATGCTTATGATGATTTAAATAAAGTATTAGGAAGTGATGGAATAAAAAGTTTAACTGATGATACACAAAGATTAATGAAACAACAAATGGAATTAGCAAAATCAATGGAAGGTTTAACTCCAATTGTAGAAAAAATGATGCCTATGGCATCCAAAATGCAAGAAATGATGGAAAGTATGAATAATGGGGGAAATGGAGGTATGTCTAATTTAATGGATATGGCACAAAAAATGGCAAAAGGATTAGGAGGTGCAAATAAATAAAAAATTATATAAAAATTCCCTATTTTAAAATAAAAATACTTAAAGATTTAACATATGCTTTAAATAGATATGGATTTATTTAAAGCATATGCGGTTTGTACAAATTCTTATAATATTATTTCGTCACCAAATCTAAATAATAATAAATTATCCAATAATAATTTATCCAATAATAATTTATCCAATAATAATTCATCCAATAATAATTTATCCAATAATAAATTATCTAATAATTATAATTGTGAAATTTTTTCTTCTTTAGAGGATATTAATAATCATTTAATAAAAAAAAGCCCAATAGATTTCTATATATTGGAAATTTATGGAAAAGATAAAAAATTATCACTTTCTAAAATAAAATTAAAATTAATTTATAAATAATTAAATTCAGTTGCTTTAAGTAAAAAAATAGCTTTTATTAAATTAAATCTAATATTTTCTTCGGAACAACACATTAATTCACTAATTAATTTATTTGTTCTTATTTTATTAAATTCAAAATCATATTTTAAATGTAAAATTTTTTTATGAAATGGCGATAAAGAATTAATTTTATTCCAAAATTCAACATTATATTCATATAATGCTAGTTTATCTAAAGAATTTATATTGTTTAAATCTATATTAATAGTTTTTAATTTATCAAATTGCCATTGATTTGAATTACTAACTAATCTAGTATTTAATAATTTTTTGTAATTTTTAATTTCTAATGGAGAATAATTAGTTTTATTTTTAATTCTTAATTTTTTTGGTATTAAACTTAATGAAAAATGTTTAGTTAAAGTTTGTAATAATTCACTTTGAATATAAATATTAGAAAAATAAATAAAATTTGAATTTCCATTATATTTTTTTATAGATTTAAATAAACCAAATTTACTAGAAATTATTAAATCATTTATATTTATATCTTTACACTTGTAATAATGATATTTTTTAAATTCTATTGCTTTTTTTATAGATAATTTTTCAAATGCACAAAATAAAATTTTATTTATTATTTCTCTCTTTGTTATCGATAAATTATTGTTTTTAATTAAATTATTAATTAAATTAAATTGATATTTAGTTAAATGTAAACATTGGGATAAAATTAATAGATTTAATAAATTAAATAATATATTTATTAAAAATTTCATTTATGATAATATATTTATTTTTATTTTTTTAAACCATTTTGTTTAAACTTTTTTTATTTTTACCAGTTAATTTAAATTTATGTGTTTTATTTTTTTTTCTCCCTCCACTATTTGCCATGGTTTCAGCAGCGTTGTTTACAGAAGTAAACCCATCTTGAATAATATCTCCATTAATATTTAAATTTACTTTTTTAGTTACCTCATCTGTTATATAATTAAATAAAGTATCTATTGCATTATCAACATCATTTTTAGAAGAAGTTTCAATTTCATTCTTTAGGTTAACTTCTTCGTCTTTATTATTAGTTATAATAGGTTTTTCCTTTATTTCTTCTATATGTACTTCTTTAATAGGTTCTTCCTTTATTTCTTCTATAGGTTCTTCCTTTTCTTCTTCAATAGGTTCTTCCTTTATTTCTTCAATAGGTTCTTCCTTTATTTCTTCAATAGGTTCTTCCTTTATTTCTTCAATAGGTGGTTCTTCAATAGGTTCTTCCTTTTCTTCTTCAAAAGGCTCTTCCTTTATTTCTTCAATAGGTTGTTCTTCAATAGGTTCTTCCTTTATTTCTTCAATAGGCTCTTCTTTAATAGGCTCTTCTTGAATTGGCTCTTCTACAATAGGTTCTTCCTTCATTTCTTCTTTTTTTTCTACAAAAGGTTCTTTATTTTCCTCTTGTTTCTTTTCTGTTGTAGTAGGTTCTTCCTTTATTTCCTCTTCTTTTTTTTCTATAATATTAGTTGGTTCGCCTTTTTCTTCATTTATAAAAGAATTATCTTCTTTAGACAATTTTTCAGCCTTTTTACCAGCCCCCTTTTTATAAATTAGGTTTTTTAAAGATTTTTTAGATAAATTAATTATTTTTTTATTTCTAAATGTTCTTCTTCTACTCGAAGATTTTCTTTTATTTATTTTCTTTTTAAGAGTTTGCTTTTTCTTTTGGTATAATTTAGATATTTTTCCTTTAGTTAATTTCATTTCTATATAAATAAATTAATATTTTTATTTATATAGTTATATTAATGAGTACACAAAATATAGATATATCTAGAAAAAATGTTATAGGAAAATGTGATTTAAAATGTGCGTATAATTTTAAATATTCGCCAAGTAATTCAAATGCTAAAAATAATGGGGTAAATATTTCTCTTTCCTATGATAAAACAAGTGAACCTCCTGTTTTATATAATAATCAACCATATATAGTTTCAAATATAGTTATAAATTGCCCATCACTGCATTATTTTAATGGACAACAAGTTGCAGGAGAAATAACAATTGAACATAATCCTATTAAAGGTGGTCCAAATTTATATGTATGTGTTCCAATAGTTTCTTCATCAGAATCATCCAATGCAAGTATTTTATTAAATGAAATAATTAATCATGTTGCCACAAATGCACCTGTTGAAGGTGAATCTTCCAATTTAAATTTATCTGATTTTAATTTACAAAAAATAGTTCCTATAAAACCTTTTTTTAGTTATACAAATAATAAAAATAATGATTATATTGTATTTGGAAATTTAGATGCCATAACATTAAATTCTAATACACTAAAAAAATTAAGTCAAATTATTAAACCTTTTCCAATAAATACAACAGGAGGTTCTTTATTTTATAATTCTTCCGGTCCTAATTCAACTGGAAATATTGGAGAAGGAATATATATTTCTTGTAGCCCCACTGGTCAATCAGAAGAAGAAGTAGGAGTTGAGTATTCAAAAAATACAACTACCTATAATTTATCAAATTTATTTTATAATCCTATTTTTAAAATTATTTTTCAAATCATTATTGGCCTTTTTCTTACAATTTTAGTATTCTCTATTATAAGTTATTTATATACCTATTTGACAACAGGTGCTACTAAGTTACCAACTATTTCAAAATTAATAAGATAAATTTCTATTTAGAAAAACATTTTTAATCAAAAATTAATTATGGTTATTATTTATAAGTGCATATGCATCATGTGTATTATCTAAAATTGGTTTATAAGAAGATTGATTTAAGGAACAACCTGTTTTAACCATAGGTGCCATTTTTGCAACAACTTCTTGCTCTAAAGTATAAGGAAATTGGTTATGAGCAGAAAATGGAGAGTTTTCTTTCAATTCATTAGGAGCATATTTTTGAAGAGGTCCTAAACCTGTATAGGAAGAATTAGAATTAGAATCACTTGAAGAACGGTAAATTAGGTCAAAAGCAGTAATTAAAGCTAAAATAGCTAAAATTGGATTAGAATTATAAAATAAATAAATTACAATAATAAAAATAATAATTTTTCCTACTAAAGTATTAATTAAATCTGAAATTGGTTCAGGAGTTTTTAAACCTAAAATTAAATAAATAATTAGTAGTATTATCAATACAAGTTCACCTATATGTTCTTTTTTTAATAAACTAGCAAAAGTTTCCATATATCATATTAATAGATTTTTATTTAGTTAAGCCAATAAAATCTATATCAAAAGGATATTAAATATATAGTTCTAAATAATATAATAAAATTATCAATATGAAAGAAAATAGTAAAAATACTTATTTAGGACAAAAAGGTTATACAATACCTAAAAATGAATTATCTATTGAAGAACAAAAGCAAATAAGAAATAATTTAACTATAAAACCATTTTCACCAAGAGATTATGCACCATCTTCAGAGCAAACAAATTATCCTGCGTATCGAGAATCAGATAATAAATTCTATGTTCCGCATTATTATGGAATAGAGAATTTTGGTCAACCTAAAAAATATAAAATAAGTGAAGGAGAAAATATAAATTTGGAATTTAAAGGAATATTACGTGATTATCAAGAACCAGTTGTTACCAAATTTTTACAACATTGTTTCAATAATTTTTGTGGAGGAGGTTTACTAGAGTTGCCTTGTGCATGGGGTAAAACATCCGGTTCTCTCTATATTTTATCTAAACTTTGTAAAAAAACATTAGTAATTGTTCATAAAGAATTTTTAATGAATCAGTGGATAGAGAGAATTCAACAATTCTTACCAAACGCTCGAATTGGTAAAATCCAAGGTCCAATTATTGATATAAAAGACAAAGACATTGTATTATGTATGTTACAAAGTTTAATTTCAAAAGAGTATGATTTATGTATATTTGAACAATTTGGATTTACTATTATTGATGAAGTTCATCACATTTCAAGTCAATCATTTTCAAATTCTCTCTTTAAAGTTGTAACAAAATATATGTTAGGATTATCTGCAACTATGGAAAGAAAAGATGGAACTACTAATGTTTTTAAAATGTTTTTAGGAGAAGTAATTTATAAAGCTGAAAATAATAATGAGAGATTTGTTGAAGTAAGAGCTATTACATATAAAGTTAATGATGAAGAATTTAATGATACTATTTTAGATTATAGAGGCCAAGTTCAAAATAGTTCAATGATTAGTAAATTATGTGAATATAATCATAGAACTGAATTTATTATTAAAACATTATGTGATTTTATTTGTATAGACAATGTAGATAAGACAGTTGTTTATCAAAATAAAAATAAAATGGATAATGAAGTACCAAATTGTGAAATATGTAATAAAAATAATAATTATTTAATTCGAAATACATGTTGTGATTCAGTCAAATATTGCATGCCTTGTATGGAAATTTTGGAAAAGATAAATAATGGTAAAAAGAGAGAAAGAACTAAATGTCCGAATTGTAATAAAGTTTTAAAATATGAACAAAATTATATTGAAAATCCTTATGTTAAATCACTAATCCAATCTCATATAATTGTAATGGCACATAATTTAAATATCTTACATTATATTTATAAAAAAATAGTATGTAAAAATTTAGCTAGCGTAGGATATTATATAGGTGGAATGAGTGAATTAGATTTGAAACGTTCAGAAACAAAACAAATTATTTTGGCTTCCTATTCAATGTCACAAGAAGGATTAGATATTCCAACCCTAAATACAGAATTTTTAATTACTCCAAAGACAGATATTGTTCAATCCGTTGGAAGAATTTTAAGAGCAAAACATAATTTTTCACACCCAATTATTTATGACTTTATAGATTATCATGATGTATTTCAAAGACAATGGCAAAAAAGAAAATCTTATTATAAAAAGCAAAATTATAAAATTATTGGCTCCAATAGTATAGATTATAATACAGAATTTACAACATGGAAAATAATAAATGAACCCAAAAATCAAAATCAAAATCAAAATCAAAATCAAAATCAAAATCAAAATAATAATGAATCAAAACTTACAAGAAAAAAAAATATTTCAACAAAAAGTCATAGTTCTACAGATAAAAGTATAACTATAG
>Ga0209086_10002858_pt1 | contig 13300 bp, 9 predicted proteins | sample M_130207_XF_Meta_FD_187312 | JGI IMG/M metagenome (GOLD analysis project Ga0209086, IMG submission 187312) | Freshwater microbial communities from Lake Montjoie, Canada to study carbon cycling - M_130207_XF_MetaG (SPAdes) (version 2) | ecosystem: Environmental > Aquatic > Freshwater > Lake...
TATAGATGCAATGTGCCTTTATCACGCTCAGAGATTTTTAGAGCAATGTTTAATGTCAAGAAAGGAGATGGAATGTGGTGGCATAATACAGATACAGTTTGGTAAATTGTAATATATTATATTCTTTAATATTTAAAATGAGAGAAAATAATATAAAACTATAGCATCTTATATTATAATGGATACTGTAATGAAAGATAAGACAATTTATATCAAAACTGATGACAATAAAGTTATAAATGAAAAATATATAAGATGGATAAAAAAAAATGGGTGATTGTATGGAAGTTTGCATGAGAACAGACGGTTGCGTTTTAAAAACAAGTACTCATACAATATGTAAATTATATAACTTAGATAGTTATAATAAACTTAATATAAAATTTGAATAAATTGCAGATAATTATTTATCTATTGTTACCTCTTTTGCTATGTTTTTAATGATTTTGTCTTCTTTTTCTAAATCATTATCTCCTTTACCTCCCATTGTTTCAAATACTAATTTATTATATTGGTCTGAGACCTTTGAAGTACTTTTTAAACAATCTGGATGTTTTGTTCTGTATTCACTTAACATTTTTGAATTTTTATGTGCAACTTTTTTTATTGCCCTTCTTATTTTTTGGTTAGTTTCATTTTCTTTTTCCCATTTATTTTCATCTTTTACATACATTACTTCTCTCTTTGAATCAGTACAATGAACAGGTCTTTTAGTTTCATCTAGTGAATTTAAATTTTTAATTATTATATTTGAAATACCTTCCACATAACCAATTTTTCCAACATTTTCCAAATCTGAAAGCTGTATTTTTATTGAATCTACAAAATCCATTATATTCATTGCATCTTTGCAAGTCTCATTTAAAAAGAAATTTAAATTAAATGATTTATTATGCGAATTATTATTTGTAATATTATGTGTGCCATTTTTTGTAATTTCTAACATTTGTTTGTTTTGTTCTATCAACATTTGTTTAAATTCTGAATTTTCTTTTATTAAATATTTAATTAATTCTTCAGAATTATTTGGTTGTTGATTTATTTCAGTACTCGATAACTCTGTGTTGCATTTTTTGTTATGATTATATAAACTTTGTCTATGTGAATATTCTTTTCCACATTTACAAATATATTTTTGATTAGGGATTTTATCTCCATTTTGTAAGTTAGATGTAAGTTTTTGATGTTTAGATGTCAATAAATGTTTTTTATAATCTTTTTTGTTATTTGTTTTGTAGTCACAAGATTTACATTCAAACTCGTTGGGATTTTTTGGGATATTTTCGTCAGTCGACATAAGTTATATTATACTTATATTAAAAATCCCTAAATATTTTATTTTTTAAATATATATTACAAAAATAAAATTACAGTGACAATTTTAAAAAAAAAATTTCAATAATGAGATGCTAAAAATTTTTATGGTCTCACAGATTTTGCAATTTTTCTTTTTTTCAAGAAATATTTCTATATTTCAATTTTGGACATTTATAAATGTCCAAAATCGATTTTCCGAAATACTTTTGGGTTTTTTAATTTTATGTTTTTATATAATAAATTCTCAAAATAACTTAAAGAACCGATTTATCTTTTGTTAGATTCGCAAATAGTGCAATATGTTACTGTTTGTGACCTTTCTGGATTTATTTCTATTTCATCATCAATAAAATTATGATTGCATAATTTATATATCTTGTTTTTACATAAGATTAACAATTCTTCATTTTCTTTCTTTTTATTAATAAAATCTGCTCTAGTTTTTAATATATTTTTATAATATTCGTTCTCATTACAATCAGACATACATTCATATTGTTTTATTAATTCATAGTACATTGTTTCATAATTAGAAATAAGTTCATCTATAAAAAAAGTATTTGCTTCAATTGTTTTTTTACACATTAAAAAATAATTTAAACTCATTATAGTTTATATTATTTAATTTTTAAATTTATTTATTAATATATATTTGAATATATTTACATATACATACTGTAAAGTGCGGGAATATTTTCATTTTCCTTTTTAATTAATTTATCAACAATATCTTTTGTTACTGTAAAAGGAAATTCTACCTTTAATGACATGTCTTGTTCAAATAAGTTTGAATTAGGTTTCATTAATCTATAAAGATTTAATTTTGTATATATAATTTCTAGACAACGTTTTAAATTTCTTACACCATCTTCTTTATTGCAATGATTATCAATAATATAATGAACAATTTGGTCACTAATAATAATTTGCGAATCTTCAAACCTTACTTGCTCACGAATTCTAGGTAGCAAATAACTATTTGAAATAGCTGTTTTTTCCTTTTGATTATAACCCTTTGTTTTTATTCTGTACATTCTATCTTTTAAAATGGGATTGATTTTGGACTCATCATTATAACTAAAAATAAAAAGACATTTACTTAGGTCAAAATTTATTTCGGAAAAATATTTATCGTGAAATTGTGAATTTTGTGAAGTATCTGTTAAATGTGTAAGAATTCCTGCAATTTCTTCACCTCGAGGAGTATCACTAATTTTATCTAATTCATCAAAATAAATTACAGGATTCATACACTTGCTATCAAGTAAGATTTGTACAATTTTACCCCAAGTTGAACCCTCATATGTATAGCCATGACCCTCTAAGAAACTACTATCTGTTGCACCTCCTAGAGCAATAAAAGCAAAAGGTCGGTTTAAAATTTTACTAATACCTTCTTTAACTAAACTTGTTTTGCCTGTACCCGGAGGTCCATGAATCGCTATAGCAGTTCCAATTGCCTTAGGGTTTGTTAGCAATTGACCCAACATTTGCATAATTTGCATCTTTGCATCATTTAAACCATAAACCGCATTGTTTAATATTTTTTGAGCATTTTCCATAAAATCGTGACATTTATCTACACCATCATCAATGCTAACTGGCAATCCTTCATTTTTACCAAATGGTATACGCATAAAAGTATCAACCCAGTTTTTAATTTTATAAAATTCTCCGCTGCCAGGTTCCATATAACGCAGCGAATTAATTTTTTTCATTGCTGCTCCTTTAAATTGTACTGGAATATCTGCTTCTAAAAGTGTTATGCGATATGGTTTTTCAATTCTAGTTATTTTATTGATTTCCTTCAATTCTTTAATTATTTTTTTTTGTTCATCAATTTCTAGTTTTTCGTAAAATGAAAAATCATTTGTTGTATTTTTATCTCTAACAATTTTTCGAAATATTCTCATATTTTTATCCTTGTATTTTTTATTCTTCTTTTCTTCTTTTGCCTTTTCTTTCTTAAGGTCTTCTTCATAAGTTTCAATGCATTTTTTAATAGATTTATCATTTGGATTTTTTTCCAAAAGTTGTTTTAGTTGTTCTAAAGTTTCATTATTTATTTTTTTATCCTCTACTGTTAATTCTTTAGTTTCTTTTTTAGTATCCTTAATTTGTTTTGAAACTTTATCTTTTTTAACATCTTTATCTTGTTTTGTTTCTTTTTGTTTATTTTTTTTAGGAGCTTCTTCAGAAGAACTAGATGAAACAGATGCATCCTCATCTTCAGTTTCATCGCATGAATTATCATCATAATCTTCAAAATCAGAATCATACTCTTCATCTTCCCACTCTTCCTCTTCTTCCTCATTAGCACCTCCAATTGTAAAAATAATATTAAATTTATTAGAACCTTTAACTTTAATTTCTTCATCCTCCTCTTCTTCTTCGTAATCTTCATCCTCAGTATCTTCGCTGCCAAGAGTTTCTTCATCTTCTGTTTCAGATTCAACTACTTTTTTATTTTTCTTATTTTTACAAACCCTTTTTTTAGAATGTTTTTCTTCTTCAGATTCTTCATCAGAATCCGTTTCCCATTCTTCTTCATCAATACATTTCTTTAATTTTTCACCATCTTTAATTTTTTTATTTAAATGCTTAGATGGAAATATTTTTGATAAAAATTTTCTATATTCGTGTACATTTATTTCTTCATCTTCACTATCACTTATACCATTATCACTATCAGACTCTTCATTTCTCTTTTTATTGCGTGATTTATCCTCTTCTTTTTTAGAACGTTTATTTAATTCTTTTTTTGACATTTTACTTTGGGTATCTCGTGACATTTTTATATATATATTTATAATAAACTAATTTTAAATTATTATACATATATATTATTTATAATATACTATACCAATTCCTGCATTAATATTAAGTATTTAAAGCATAATATCAGATACAATTATTTAAAAATGTATACATAAATAAGACCTTACAATTTTAAATGTATTTATTATAACAAATAAAATTGATTTATAAAAACAATATAAATGTATTGTAATATAATATAATAGATGTCAAAATATCCAAACTTTAATATGTTAAATTGTTCCAAAGTTATCGGCATTCAATTTAGTATTTTGTCTCCGGAAGAAATACGAAAAGGGTCTGTAGCCGAAATAACTACCAGGGATACATATATAAATAATATACCAGTTATTGGTGGTTTGTTTGACCCTAGAATGGGAGTTTTAGAACCTGGTCTAATTTGTCCAACAGATGGTTTAGATTATCTGCAAACTCCTGGATATGCAGGTCATATTGAATTAGCGAGACCTGTATTTTATATTCAATATTTAAGCACAATCTTAAAATGTTTAAGGTGTGTTTGTTTTAAATGTAGTAAACTTTTAATAAGTAAAGAAAAATATAAACAAGCATTAAAATTACAAGGTGACGCAAGATGGAAATATGTATTTTCATTAGCAAGTAAAATTAAGCGTTGTGGTGAAGACATTGACGATGGGTGTGGTTGTCTTCAACCGAATAAAATTAGAAAAGAAGGTCTTGCTACTATATTTGCTGAATGGAAAAATACAGAAGAATCAGAATCAGAACCAATTATTATAAAAGTAACTCCTGAAATGGTATTAAAAATTTGTAAAAGAATTTCAGACGAAGATGTATCATTTATGGGTTTTAGTCCTGTTTATTCAAGGCCTGATTGGATGGTTTGTCAAGTAATGTCAGTGCCTCCTCCAGCAGTTAGACCATCTGTAAAACATGATGCACAACAAAGGTCAGAAGATGATTTGAGTCATATTTTAGTAAATATTATTAAAACAAATAAAACTTTGCAAGAAAAACTTCAAAATAATGCTCCTGTAAATGTCATTGATGATTGGACTACAGTATTGCAATATTATATTGCTACACAAGTAGATAATAAAATTCCAGGTGTTGCTTCTGTAGCACAGCGTTCTGGAAGACCATTGAAATCAATTAAAGACCGATTAAACGGCAAAGGGGGTCGTATGAGAGGCAATCTTATGGCAAAACGTGTAGATTATAGTGCTCGTTCAGTTATTACTGCGGACCCTAATATTTCAATTCGCGAATTAGGTATTCCAATGAAAATTGCGAAAAATATTACAAAACCTGTTATTGTTAATAAAATCAATAAAGCGTTTTTAACAAAATTGGTACAAAATGGCCCTGATGTGTGGCCTGGAGCTAAAAATTTAGAAAAGAAAAATGGAGAAACAATTGGGTTACGACATTACTTAGATAGACAATCTATTCTGCTTGAAGAAGGCGACATCGTTCATAGACATATGATGGACGGTGATGCAGTTCTATTTAATCGTCAACCTACTCTCCATAGAATGAGTATGATGTGTCATATCGCACGTATTATGAAGCGAGGCGATACTTTCAGAATGAATGTAGCCGATAGACTTTGTGTCGGCAAAAGGGGGCGTTAAAAGCGTTCTACCCCCTAGTGAATAAATCAATAAGAGGCAAAATATAAAATATATATAAAATATTTAAAAAATAATATACATATAAATAAAATGGACGTGTCAGATACAAAACCTTTAGAAAAATGTTGTTCAAGATGTAAAAATATAAAAACTGAAGATAAGTTTATTCCCAAACGTAATATATGTAAGGAATGTAGAAATATTAGAAGTAGAGAAAAATATAATTCAATGATTATTAGTAATGAAATAGAACAAGAATGTATTGTTTGTGATAAATACAAAATATTATCATTATTTATTAAGAATCGTAATATATGTAAGGAATGTAATAACAATAAAAGAAAAGAAAAATATAAAACTGATGAAGAACACAGAATTAAAATAATTGAAAAGGTTAGTACATTCAAACATAATAAAATCGTTGAAAAACAAAAACAAAAAGAAGCAGAAATAGGTATTGGTAATAAAAAATGTAGTAATTGTAATATCATAAAACTTGAAATTAGTTTTAGATATAATAGATTAAAATGTAAAGATTGTGAAAGAGATGAACCATTAGAAAAATTTAAACGAACAATTAGGTCTAGAATTATAAGTGCTTTAAATAAAAAACAAAAGCACACAATAGAATATCTTGGTTGTTCAATTGATAATTATTTAAAATGGTTATTATGTAATGATAATAATTACAATCTTGAAAATCGTGGAAGCGAATGGCATATAGACCACGTTATTCCATTATCACATTTTAATTTAGAAAATGAAGAACAACAATTAATAGCATTTAATTGGAGAAATACAATGCCTTTATCTGTAAAAGAAAACTTATCAAAAAATAGTAAAATTATAAAATCTCAAGTTGAACAACATTATAAAAAATTAGTAGAATATCATTTAGAAAACAATCTTGAATTGCCTCAAGAATTTATTGATTTATTTGCAACGTCGCCAAATTGACTGGAAGTTCCTTATAGCCTTCACTACCACTCGCATATGGAAACATTTGTGAGGACCACGATTAATAGTCGTACCCAATGGTAAAAAAGTGAAGGATTGGATAATCAGCAGCCAAGTCCCTAACCTCGTTATGGTAAGAGTATGGGAAAGGTTCAGAGAGTAGACGACGACGGGTCTCAAATGATGGTCTAACCAACTTGATGAGGCACAAGGTGTATTCCGGCCTTACCAGAAATGGTAAGGAAAGGCAGACAAAGCCTTACAATGCTGACTTTGATGGAGATGAAATGAATTTACATATGCCACAGGACCCAGAGTCTGAGGCAGAATTAAAAAATTTGGCGGCAGTACCATATCAAATAATTAGCCCCGCCAACAACTCGAGTATTATAGGTATTTATCAAGACTCAATGCTTGGATGCTATCAATTCACAAGACCAGATGTCAATTTTAGTCCGAGGGATGCAATGAATATACTAATGATGTTTAATGGTGTAAACGAACACGAGCTATTAAAGAATGCAGAAAGCGAAAAGGGAATTACAAACTTTGATATTTTAAGTCAAATCATGCTTCCTTTGTCGATGAAATATAAAACAAAGGCATTCAAAGAGGATAAAGATGATGCAAAAACATCCAATGCTGTGCTTGAAATCAGAAATGGAAAATATATTCGTGGTCAAATGGACAAAGGTGTTTTAGGTGCAGGTACAAAAGGTCTTCTTCAAAGAACGTGTAATGATTTTGGTAATATGGCATCCGCTAAATTTATTGATGATTTACAAAATGTGGTTACTGAGTATATGAAATCAAGTGCATTTAGTGTTGGTATTAGCGATTTAATTTCAGACCAAAAGACAAATGAAGAAATTATTAAAGTCATTACTCAAAAGAAAAATGATGTTAAAAATTTAATTGACCAAACGCAAATTGGTATATTTGAAAATAATACAGGGAAAACAAATGAAGAAGAGTTTGAAACACAAGTGAATAATATTTTAAATCAAGCAACATCTGAATCTGGTAAAATTGGTTTAAAAAGTTTAAGCAAAGACAATAGATTTGTTACAATGGTTAATGCGGGTTCTAAAGGTTCTGATTTGAACATTTCCTTTATGATTTCTTGTCTAGGGCAACAAAACGTAGATGGTAAGCGTATTCCTTATGGATTTGAACACAGAACATTACCACATTTTACCAAATACGATGATTCTCCTGGTGCTCGTGGATTTGTGGAAAGTTCTTATATCAATGGTTTATCCCCTCAAGAGCTGTTCTTTCATGCAATGGGTGGTCGTGTTGGTTTAATTGATACTGCTGTAAAAACTTCTACTACTGGTTATATCCAAAGAAGATTAATTAAAGGTCTAGAAGACTTAATGGTATCATATGATATGACTATTCGTACAAATAAAAATAAAATTGTGCAATTTGCTTATGGAGATGATAATATTGATACTGTTAAAGTAGAAAATCAACCGATTAGTCTTGTTTCAATGAGTATACAGGATATCTATGCACATTATCTAATGCCTGAAGAAAGCGGAAAGGTAAAGACACTAGGCAATATATTCTTAAAAAATACAATGACTAGATATAAAAAACAACATGAAGAAATGACAAAGAAAACCAATACATACATTGAGTACATGATTAAACAACGCAATGAAATTATAGAAAAAGTTTTCAAAAACAAAGGCGATATTGTTGTTAATTGTCCAGTAGCATTTTCGTATATTATTGGTAATATTCAAGGACAAACCAATTTAACTAGTTCATCATTAGTTGATATCACGCCATTAGAAGTATTTCAAATGATTGAGAACTGTTTTGATAATTTAAATAAAAATTATTATGCTCCTCCTACAAGTTTGTTTAAAACATTATTCTTCTTCTTCTTGTCTCCAAAAGAGTTATTGATTGTAAAAAGATTTAACAAGTCCGCTTTAACATTATTATTAGATACAATTACAATTGATTATAAAAGAGCTATTGTTACACCTGGTGAAATGGTCGGTATGATTGCAGGTCAAAGTATTGGCGAAGTTTCAACACAAATGTCAGTTCCATTTAATTCTCAACATAAGATAGTTATTAAAAATAAATTATCAGGAGAAATTTATTTAAAATCAATTACAATGGGTGAATTTTGTGATAATTTAATAGAACAATATCCAGAATTAACTTTTAATACTGGACATAAAAATAGTGTTGAAACACTTATTGAATCGCTAGAAAATGAATATTATATTGTTGGCGTATCTGAAAATGAGAAAACAAGTTGGAATAAAATATCTCATATTAGTAAACACCCTGTCAATGGACAAATGATGAAGGTTCATACTAAAAGTGGTCGCATTGTTGAAACAACAACAAGTCATAGTCATTTAATTAGAGAAAATCATAAAGTAGTACCAATTGTTGGTGCAAATATGAAAGAAGGAATGCGTATTCCAGTTTGCTCTCAGATTGATAATACATTTGTTAAAGACACATATAAAACTTATAAACTAGATGAACTATTTGGCTGGTTTATTGGAGCGTATTTAGCGGAAGGAAATTTAAATTATAATGAAATCTCCATTACAAATATTTCTGAATATTATATTGAAAATACTAAAAAAATAGCTGGTTTATTTGGTAAAGAATGCAGAGTTATTGAAAAGCAAGGAGCATTTGGTAAATCAATTACAACAAAATTTAATTGTGAAAAATTAGCAAAACTATTATTGACTACTTGTGGAAATGGTAGTTTTGTTAAAAGAGTGCCTGATTTTGCTTTCACTGCACCATATGAATTTAAGAAAGGATTATTCAAAGGTTATTTTGATGGGGATGGTAATTTTCAATGTGATAAAAACCACCATCAAATTAGATGCTGTAGCAGAAGTGAACAACTTATTAAAGATTTAGCCTTGATATTAAATTATTTTAGTATTTGTGGGAATATAAAGAGTGAAATGAATAAAGGAAATATGTTATACCATTTAAATATTTCATCAAAATATGCCAAACAATATCAGTCACAAATAGGAAGTATTTTACACAAGGATAAATTAGATAATTTAGTGCAGTTTATTGAAAGGAATGATATTAAATTCTTGTCAGAACAAATAGATAAAATTAATGGAATGGGAGAAATTATTGCACATTGTGGTAAAACTTTACAACTCCCTGGACAAAGTCGCACATATGGGTTTTGGAAAAATAAAGATACAATTGGTCGTAGAACATTAGAAAAATATTACAATGTATTTAATGAACATCCTAATAAAGAACTTATTGCAAATGAATTACAATTAATTAAGCAGGCAGTATATTCAAACGTTGTATGGGATGAAATTATAAATATTGAATATTATACACCAGAACAAACAAATTATGTTTATGATTTTACGGTTCCATCTAATCAAACATTTATGACTGATTATGGTGTCATAGTTCATAACACATTAAACACTTTTCATTTTGCTGGTGTTGCATCTAAATCCAATGTGACTCGTGGTGTTCCAAGAATCGAAGAAATATTATCTTTATCAAGTGATATCAAAAATCCTTCATTAAGTATTTATTTGAAAAAAGAAGATGAAACACAAAAGGAAAAGGCACAATCAATTATGTACATGTTAGAACATACACGATTAGAAGAAGTAGTTAAATCAATTGAAATCTGTTTTGACCCGGATGACCTCAATACTTTAATAAATGATGATAAAGATACAATTGAACAATACAGAGCGTTTGAAAATATAGTAGACGAATGTAATCAAATGTCATTATCTAATGATGAAAATGAAAAATCAAAATGGATTATTAGAATGATTATGGACCCTGAAGTTATGCTTGAGAAAAATATTACTATGGATGATATTAATTTTACATTGAATAACTGTTATGATAATCAAATCAGTTGTGTATATTCTGATTATAATGCAGATAAACTGATTTTTAGAATTAGAATGAATGAAGTACTAAAAAACGGAGCTAATAGAGGTGGACAAAAGAAAACCAAGGTCAACCCTCTAGACCAGTCAGACCAAATTTATATTCTTAAAAATTTCCAAGAACAGTTATTACAAAATATTGTCTTAAGAGGTATTAAAGGTATTAATAAAGTTATTCTTCGTAAGATAAAAGATAACATGGTAGAAAATAATGGAATTTATAAAAAACAAGATATATGGGTATTAGATACAATTGGTACCAACTTATTAGATGTTCTTGGTCTTGATTATATAGATAATAACAGAACATTTAGTAATGATATTGTAGAAATTTATAACGTACTTGGAATTGAAGCTGCTAGACAAGCTATATACAATGAGTTGGTAGATGTTATTGAATTTGATGGTACTTATATTAATTATCATAATTTTAGTGTATTAGTAGATAGAATGACTGCTACACAAAAAATGATTTCGATTTTTAGACATGGTATTAATAATGATAATATTGGACCAATTGCCAAAGCATCATTTGAAGAAACACCTGAGATGTTTTTAAAAGCAGCAAGACATGCAGAACTCGATACATTAAGAGGTGTATCTGCAAATGTGATGTGTGGTCAAGAAGGATTCTTTGGTACAAGCTGTTTTCAAGTTGTATTGGATATTGAAGAAATGCAAAAATTAGAGGCTACTAGTGAATATAAACACGTTGACGTTGACCAAGAAATAGAAAAATTCTTTGGAGGTGTTAATAATCCTGAAGACCCTTGCGGTATTAATAAGTTATCAATTCAAAATAATGTTGTTACAATTAAACCAGAGGACCTTGGTAATGACAATACATATAACCCAGGATTTTAAATTATTAATAAATTTACTTTTATAATTACTATTAGCTTAACAATAATTTAATATTTGTAAAATAAATATTAAATGTAAACATATATTTTTATTATGACAATTAATTATATTACAAATAAAATAATTAATCTTGATAATAATATTTTTTCATTAAACTATGATAATTCTGATAAAGTTGATACTATATTTAAAATATTATTTTATAGCTTAGCTAATAATAGTTATAAAAATAAATTTATTATGTTTAAAGAGACATTAAATAGTTTTTTATCCTTTTCAAGAGAGAAATTTATTCAATATTTTTGTAAAATTCAAAAAACATATTATGCATTATGTAGATTTGCTTTTTTATATAAATATAAAAAGTCTGTAATGAGCGTTACAACAGATATGGGATTAAATGATATTAATATAAATAATAAAAATGTCTTATGTATTTATCATATTGATACCAGATATTTATTTAATATTAATGATTTAATTAAAATAATTAATACATCATTAACTAATGCACCTATGTTTTTTGTAGAACCATTAGCATCTAAAAATCCATATAATAATTTACCTTTTATAAAATCAAATCTATATAATATTTATTTTTTTATTAGATTCAATACAAATATTTATGATGATTTATTTTTTAAATTTTTTAATTGTAATTTTGATTTATCATTATTTTATAAAAAATATGAATATTTGCTTAGAGAATATTCTATTAATAATTTTATTAAAAATTTATCTGTTTCCGATTTTATTAAAGAAATTAAAAATATGTTAAATTATTATAATTATATTAACAATAAAAATAAAATACAATTTGATATTGGGTTTTCAAAAAATAAATTAATACAAATTATGAAACCTTATTTAATTTTGTATTTACAAAGCAAGTATTCATTAATTACAATTATTAAATTAAGATCGCGTATTATATTAAATAATAAATTAAAACAATTTCAAAATTTTAATCCTTTGTTTGGAAGAAAAACAATAAAACTGGACTATAAAATAGATGCAAATTTTAAAAAAAAATATTTTATAAAATGTTATGAATTTAATGATAAACACATAGCATTTAATCATAATGATTGTAGAGATTTTTTAAAAAATCAATTAAATTTAAGTGAAGTAAATATCATTGATGAATACGAAAATAATAGCGAAGATGACGAAATATAAAATAATTTATAAATAAATTTATTTTTCAACTATGTTTTTATCTACACAGTCACCTTGTTTATTTTTGTTCATTCCATTAGGACATCTTTTTCTTGTTCCTTGTTTTTCAGGACTTATTTTTTGTTTTTTTGTTTGTTTTTTTGGATTTTCTATGGGTTGTTCATCACCTTCTTCAATTATTACTGTTTTAGTCTTTGTAACCTTTTTTGGTTTTTCTACTGGTACTGTTTGTAGTTCATCACCTTCTTGAATTATTACTTTTTTAGCCTTTGTAATCTTTTTTGGGTTTTCTATGGGTTGTTCATCATCTTCTTCAATTATTACTTTTTTAGTTTTTTTAGGTTTTTCTATTTCTTGATCTACTATATCAATTTCTTTGCATTTAGTTTTAGATTGATAATTTGTTGTAGATTGTTTTGTAAAATCAATTAAATATTCTTCAAATGATATTTTATTCTGTATAATTTCATTTATATATTGAACACATGTTAAATATCTTGGCGATATAAAAATCTCTCCATTATTATTTTGAATCATCTTATAACTTGGTTTATTTTCATTAAACCCTGGCAATAATATAAAAACAAAATTATCTTCTTCTTTTCC
>Ga0209086_10002861_pt1 | contig 13285 bp, 12 predicted proteins | sample M_130207_XF_Meta_FD_187312 | JGI IMG/M metagenome (GOLD analysis project Ga0209086, IMG submission 187312) | Freshwater microbial communities from Lake Montjoie, Canada to study carbon cycling - M_130207_XF_MetaG (SPAdes) (version 2) | ecosystem: Environmental > Aquatic > Freshwater > Lake...
TCTATCTGTTCCCGAATATTTCCCGGACTGGCCTCAAGTCCGCCGAGTTCTGCGCGAAATTGCTGGAGCAGGAAAAAGTCGCCGCCGTCCCCGGCATCGCCTTCGGCGCGGACGACTACATCCGGCTGAGCTATGCGACCAGCCTGGCCAACATTGAAAAAGGCTTGGCCCGCATCGGAAACTTTTGCCGGTCGCTCGCCACAACCCGCGCCCCCCAATGACTCCTTTCGGCATCGGCGACAAGGTGGTGTGCGTGGATGACAAGTTCCCGCCGGACATCAGCAAGCTCTATGACGCCCTGCCGGTGAAAGACGTTACCTACGTCGTGCGCGACATCCGCTTGGGAATTAATCTGACGATGGAGGGCGACGTATCAGTGCTGCTCATCGGCCTGGTGAATCCCAAGGCTGATTCCAAGGCAAATCTCGAACGCGGCTTTCGCTCCGACCGGTTTCGCCCTCTCGAAGAGCTACGCCAGGAGAGGGCCGAAAGCGCATCGATTGGGGAAAAGAAGGACCTGCTTCAGCCGGTCGAGGCCTAACGCCCGCTCCGCGCGGATGGAGACAAGCGCGCTGACCCTCTTGGGGCCGGGATCCCCTTCGACATTTGGGCCTGCGACAATTCCTCGACGGCGCTTGAGTTCTTCACATTCACTCCGTAAATTCAACCACCATGAGTCAACCGTTGAAAGAACAGGTGCAGGAAACCGCTGCTTGGATCCGCGCGCTGCGCACGGAGGTGGGACGCGTGATTGTCGGCCAGGACCAGCTGGTGGAGCGACTTCTGGTGAGTCTGCTGGCCAACGGCCATGTGCTGTTGGAAGGCGTGCCCGGACTGGCCAAGACGCTCTCGGTGCGGACGCTGGCGGCGGCCGTGAAGGCAAGTTTCCGGCGCATCCAGTTCACCCCCGACCTCCTCCCCGCCGACATTGTGGGCAACCTGATTTACAGCCCGCAGGACGGAAAATACCACGTCACCCAGGGCCCGGTATTCGCTAATTTCGTGCTGGCCGATGAAATCAACCGCGCGCCCGCCAAGGTGCAGTCGGCCCTGCTCGAGGCCATGCAGGAACGGCAAGTGACCCTCGGGGGCGAAACCCGTCGTCTGCCCTCGCCGTTCCTGGTGCTGGCCACTGAGAACCCGATTGACCAAGAGGGCACCTACCCCCTGCCCGAGGCGCAGGTGGACCGATTCATGTTCAAGGTGGTGCTCGATTACCCCTCGTTCGAAGAGGAGCGTCAAATCCTGGACCGCATGGCCTTCACCCACCCGGAAACCGAGATCCAACCGGTGGTCGGACTGGACGAGATTGCCCGCACCCAAAAAATCGTGGACCAAATCCACGTGGATGAAAAAATCCGGGATTACATTGTTAAACTGGTTTTTGCCACGCGCCGGCCGGACGACCTCAATCTCGATCTCAAACACCTGATCCAGTTCGGTGCCTCCCCGCGCGCGACAATTTATCTGACGGTGGCGGCCAAGGCCTGGGCTCTGCTGCAGGGGCGCGACTTTGTGATTCCCGAGGATGTGAAAAGCATCGGGCCGGACGTGTTGCGCCACCGCATTATCCTCACCTATGAAGCCGAAGCTCAATCCGTGACCAGCGACGCGATCGTCAAAAAGATTTTAAACGCCGTCCCCGTCCCTTAACAAATATGCCATTGACGGCCCCTAGCGAAGTGCCTGCGGCCTGCTGGACGGAGGAGTTTGCAACGAGTCTTTGAGCCAACCATGACCGTCACCGAATTGCTCGAAGCCGTCCGCCGCGTGGAGCTGCGCACCAACCGCCTCGTCAATGACACGATGGTGGGCGCCTACCTGAGCCATTTCAAGGGGCGCGGGATGGACTTCGAGGAACTGCGCGAGTATGTGCCGGGGGATGACGTGCGGGACATCGACTGGAATGTCACCCATCGGCTGGGCCGGCCCTTTGTAAAGCGCTACCGGGAGGAACGCGAGCTGGCCGCCGTGCTGGCCGTGGATGTCTCCGGCTCGTCCGCCTTCGGTTCCGGACGCGTTTCCAAGCGCGAATTTGCGGCAGAAATCGCCGCCACGCTTGCCCTGTCCGCCACACGGAACGGCGACAAGGTCGCGCTGCTGCTGTTCACGGAGGAGGTGGAATTGTTCATCCCGCCCCGCAAGGGACGACGCCATATATTGCGGATTGTTCGGGAGATGCTGGCCTTCACGCCTCGGAAACGGGGCACCGACATCCCCGCCGCGCTCGCCTTTCTGAACCACGCCCTGCCCCGCCGCTCCATCGTATTTCTGCTGACGGATTTCCTGCAACGCCCGCCCTGCCCCGACAATGCCCCGGAGGACAGGACGGGCGGACGCGATGTCATCCAGGAACTGGGGATCACCGGCGCGCGACATGATCTTGTCTGCCTGCATCTGCACGATCCGCGGGAGGGGGATTTGCCGGATGCCGGACTGCTCACCCTTGAGGACGCCGAAACGGGCGAGCTACTGGAAATCGATTCCCAGCGCGGACCAGTGCGCGAGCATTTCAGGGGCATCAACGCGGACCGGCTCGCACAGCTGGACCAGGCGCTGAACCGGGCGGCCGTGGACACGCTCCGCCTGAACACCTCGGAGCCGTTCGCACAAACCCTGCAGCGTTTTTTTGAGATCCGCCGCGGCCGGAGACATCGCTGACACACCGATGAAAGCCGCCCAAAAAAAACAGGCCCCGGACTCCGGACCCAGGATGCGATCGCTTTTTTTTCAGACTGGATCTTTCCGGGCCCTGGCGTGCGGCTGCCGGGTTCCACTGACCCTCCTGTCTCTGGCCAGCCCGTGGAGGCTGCTCGCCCAGACGCGCAACGATCCAACCCCAACGCCGCCGGCCTTGGTGCCGCCCTATGGGGAACTGCCGCCCACTTTTTGGGAAGCCCATGCCATCGCCGTGGCGATCGGACTGGGAACACTGGTGCTGGCGATGCTTCTTGGTTGGCTGCTATTGCGGTCCCGGCCAAAAAAAATGATGCCGCCGGAAACGCAGGCACGTCTGGCGCTGGAAGCGCTGCGGCCACTGCCGGAGGACGGCGCCGTCCTTAGCCAGGTTTCGCAAATTGTCAGACACTACTTCAGCGCCGCGTTTCAACTGCCACCCGGCGAATTCACCACCGCAGAATTCAGCCGGTCAATTACAGACCAACCCCACTTCAGCGCCGAACTGGCGGCTGCCGTCATCGGGTTCCTGCGCCGCTGCGATGCGCAGAAGTTTTCCACGGTGCCGGTTACCGATCCCGGCCACAGCGTGGTCCGCGCACTGAACCTAGTGGATCAGGCCGAGGCACAGCGAACACTCCTGTCGCACCCCACCCCATCCCCATCCCGGGACCGGCGCCCATGACGTCCCACCTTGAATTTCAATTCCCCTGGCTGCTGGGCCTGCTGGCCCTGCTGCCGGTCTATGCGCTGCTGCGCGGACGGGTCGGCAACCGCTCCGCCCTGAAATTTTCCAGTGTGGAGATCGCCCGGGCCGCAGGCGCCCGGTCGCGGACAGCACCGGGCCGATGGCTCCTGTTTCTACGGATGGCCGCCGTGGCCCTGGCGATTGTTACCCTGGCCGGCCCGCGCCGGGCCACTCCGCACATGGAGACAGAAACCCCGGGTATCGATATCCTGCTCGTGCTCGATCTTTCCTGGTCCATGATGGCGGTGGACATGGCTGCGGCCGGGGAAACAACAACGCGGTTCGATATTGCAGGCGATGTGCTGGGCGATTTCATCGGCAAACGGCCCAATGACCGGATTGGCCTGGTGGTTTTTTCCGGGGTGCCCTATCTCGCCAGCCCGCTCACGCTCAACCATGACTGGCTGACCGAAAACCTTAGACAGGTCCACATCGGAACCATTAGCGACCTCGGCACGGCTATCGGCGATGCAATCGGGGTCGCCGCAAAGCGGCTCCAATCTGTCCCCCGCAGCAAGAGCAAGGTGATCATCCTGCTGACTGACGGGGACAACAACAAGGGCCAGATTGATCCGTTCCCCGCCGCGCAGCTCGCCGCCGCCATGGGAGCAAAGATTTACACCATCGGCATCGGGATGGAAAAGCCCTGCTACCTGCCCGCCTTTGACCCGTCCACTGGCAAGCTGAAGCTCGATGCCAACGGCCATATCATTCCAACCCTCCTGTTGCAGCCGGCTAATTACGCGGTGTTGGGGAAAATGGCAGAGCTCTCGCATGGGCGATTTTATCGCGCGACGAATCGGCGGGAATTGCTCACCATCTACAGCCAGATTGACCAGCTCGAAAAAACAGAAGTAAAACTGAAACGTTACGCCACCTATGATCTTCTGTTCCAATGGCCATTGCTGGCAGCGCTGGCGACGCTGGCACTAGAACTCATTCTCTCCCACACACGTTATCGCCGAGTGCCTTGAACCGCTTGTTCATCGATGATCGATTTTTCACATCCGCATTTTGAATCGCCCCAGTGGCTGGGACTGGCGGTGGTGGCGCCATTGCTGCTGGCATGGCTCCAGCACCGTTCGGCGGTGAAACGCCGCCATCAATTGGCGCAGATGGCGGCGCCGCGCTTTGTCGCCGAATTGACGGCATCGCACAGTCCGGCGCGGAGGCGGCTCAAGGAGGGATCCCTGCTGCTCGCACTGGCGCTGGCCGGCCTCGCACTGGCGCGCCCGCAATGGGGCGAGTCGCCACCCGCCGCGCAATGGCTCGGCGAGGACGTGATCTTTGTCCTGGATACCTCCTACAGTATGCTCTCCACCGACGTCCTCCCCAGCCGCCTCAAGCGCGCCACCCTGGCGGTATCGGACTTTGTCCGGAGGCATGGCCGGGGCCGCGTGGGTCTGGTGACGTTTGCGGGCAGGGCTTTTCTAAACTGCCCGCCGACCCTGGATTACGACGCCTTTGAAAATGCGCTGGCGGCCGTGGACGAAAAGAGCATTCCACTGCCCGGCACGGACATTGGCAGGGCGCTGCTGGAGGCCGAACGCGCCCTCGACAAAAACAGCCGCCGCAAATGCGTCGTGCTCCTGACCGACGGGGAGGATCTGGAACAGAGCGGCGTGGCGACGGCAAAAAAACTGGGCACCAACGGCGTGGTCGTTTTCACGGTGGGCATCGGGTCACCCGCAGGCAGCGAGATCCGGATGCCCAATGCGACAGGGCAGCGGGAGCCGCTGCGCGATGCCCGCGGAGAGGTCGTGCACAGCCGTCTGGACGAAAAGACTCTGACTGCCATCGCACAGGCGACCGGCGGGAGTTATCATCCGCTCGGTCCGCGGGGGGAAGGTCTGACCCGGATTCAATTGGCGCTGGAAACGCAGGATCATTCCGCGGTCTCGAAAAGCGCGAATCACCGGGGCATTGATCGCTTTTACTGGCCGGTCGCAGCCCTGCTGGCATTGTTGATCGGCGAGTCGCTGCTCGGGACGCGGCGAAAGGAGCGGGCGACGCTATGATCAGAAAATCCCAAACGCGCACTTTTCAGAGCTGGGTGTTTTTTTGTTACCTCACCTTGGGTTCTGTGAGCTGGGGCGCAACCCCGGAGGCTGACACCGTTATTTCCCCTGCACCGGCGGCAGCGCCGCAGACGGCCCGCGGACTTTACAATGCCGGAAGCCGGCAACTGCAGGCGGGCAAACTGGGCGATGCGGAGGCGCTGCTGGAATCCTCACTGGATCAACAAGACGATCTGGTGCAGCCGGCCGCACTGTTCAATCTGGGTCATGTGCGCTTCGCCCAGGGAGCCGAGGCGTTGAAAAAATCGCCGGGCGAGGTTGCCCCGCAGAGCCGGAGAGCGACGGAGGCGGGGGACGAGGGAATCCGGAAAGCGACGGAGGCGCTGGCGAACAACGATGTGGCGCAGATGGTGGCGGCTTACTGGACCGGGCGCGGGGCGCGCCAGGAGATCCGCGCCGCCACCGATGCCGTCCGGCGCGCGATGGAGGCGCATGGCAAAACGCTGGTGAAATGGCGGCAGTCTCTGAATGATTTCAGGAGCGCGGCGGAGCTGCGACCCTCCGACACCAACGCCGTGCGGAACGCTGAAATCGTCGCGCTGGCCATTGCCAGGCTGGTGGACAGCGTGCGGGAGATGCAGCAATTCGCCGCCGGCCTGGGCGGCAGGCAGAAGGAGCTAAAGGGGTTGCTGGCCCAATTAAAAGGACGGATTCCGGGCCCCAGTCCGACCCCGGGAGCGCCGGGCGATGACGGAGAGGAAGGCGAGGATGGCGATCAGCCGCTGCCGGAATCCCTGAGCGGTCTGGAGGAACGAAACGGCTCCGGCGGCGGTCTGGAATTAAACCTGTCCCCCGAAAAAGCCGGGGAACTGCTCAACACACTCCAGGCCGACGGCAAGCCGCTGCCACTGGGACAGGACGGGAAGTCCGAAATGGGTAAACCACGGGACCGTTCCCAGCGCGTCTGGTGACAAAACTATGCGCCCTGATTTTTTAATAAGGCCGTTCAATCTCATCCGGTTGCTGGCGTTGGGATGGATGTCAGGGATGGCTGCTTTTGGATCCGCCAACGCCCAGACGGCGTCCATGACACTGCCGGAACAGCTCATGCGCTCACAACCGGCGACGGACCTTTTGGCCCCGGCCACGTGCACAGCCTCCTTTGACCCACCCCAGATCGGCCCGGGCGAAAAATCCATCTACCGCATCACCTTCAATGCGCCGGAGATTTCCATTCGGCGACCCGCATCAATCCCCGCGCCCACCCCGCTGCATCTGCACTGGCGGGCAAGCGGACAGAACCTGCAAATCATCGGCAACGTTGCTCAGACCTTCTCAACGTTCAATTACGAGGCAGTGCCGACGATGCCGGGATCCTTCACGCTGCCGGAGTTTAATGTGGAGGTTTACGGCAAACCGGTGACGGTGCCGGCGGCGACTCTGGTCGTAAAATCCCAAAGGACGGAACCGGCCGAACTCGCCCGCCAGCTGGTCGTGGAACCCGCAGCGAACCGGGTTTTTGTCGGGGAACCCCTCAACGTCAGCGTGCGCCTGCAAGCCACTCCCGCCCACGGGGTCGAGGGCGTTTCCCAACTGCAACTCAACGGCGACGGATTTGTCACGGATAAAAGCGCCGCCCGGCAATCCATCCAGACCCTCAAAAAAAACGGGGTCCCCTTGCCGGCGTTTGTCTATGAGACGCGCATCACGCCCATCACCGCCGGAACAATAAAACTTTCTGCGCAGGGCTACACGGCCGGCATGCAGTTCAGCGGCCCGGTGGTCATCAGTGGTCAGGTGTCCCTTTCCAGCGGTCCGCCCCAATACCTGCTGCTCGATTCCGAACCCGTCACCATCGAGGTCCTCCCGCTGCCCACCGGGAACGAACTGCCCGGGTTCAACGGGGCGATCGGCCATTTCAGCTGCGATCCGCCCCTTCTGGCCACCAACCGATTGGCCGTGGGCGACCCGGTGCAACTCACGGTTATTTTTCGCGGGAGTCCGAATCTGGACCGCCTTCATCCGCCCCTGCCGCCGCGCACCCCGGAATGGCAGATTTTCCCGGCCACCCCCGGCGGCAGCGTCGCAGCAGCCGGAACCAACCCGCCCGGAGCCCTCTTCCATTACACACTGATCCCCCTGTCCTATGCGCCCCGCGCGACACCCGCCATCCCCTTCAGCTGTTTTGACCCGGCCCTCGGCTGTTATCTGGACCTCACCATCCCCCCGGTCCCCGTCACCCTCCCCGCCGCCAATGCCGGCTCCGATGTGGACACCGCGCAACTGCTTGCAGAGGACGTGCCCGGCTCCAGCCAAAGCCCCGGCTGGAGCCGGCTGGCCGCTACGCCGGGCCCTCGCTCAGCACTCTTGGGGCCGCTGCAATTGCATCCCTGGTTTTGGTTTGTTCAAGGACTGCCTGTCCTGGGATTCATCGGCCTGGGAATGTGGGAGCGCCGGCGGCGCCGGTGGGAACAGCATCCCGAATGGCGCCGGCTCCGGGAAGCCCGGCGCGCTCTGCGCCGCGCCCGCAGCGTCCTGGAACGAGCCGCGGATGACGCCGACTTTTTACGCGGCGCCGTCAGCGCTCTTCAGATCGCCTGCGCGCCGCATTATCCGGCAACCCCCGGGGCCCTGGTGTGCGGCGACATCCTGCAGATGCTCCCCGCAGCGGAGCGGGAGGGCGAACCCGGGAAAACCGTGCGGCGCATTTTTGCCGCCGCCGATACCGCCGCCTTCGCTGCCAACACGGCAACCCGTTCCAATGTTTCAGATGAGAGAGTTCGCTTGAAAAAAATCTTGGCAAATTTGGAGGAGCGCTTGTGAATTTATCGATTAAAAAACTCCTGGTGTTGGTGGCGCTGCTGATGGGCGTACCCGCCCTGGGGATGGCTGAGGCAGATTTTTTTCGAGACGGCGTGGTGGCCTACGAAGCAGGCCGGTACGAATCGGCGGCACACTCATTTAAAGCTTCCTTGGACAAGCACGTTTTCGCCGGGACACTGCTCAATCTTGGACTGGCCGAATGGCAGCAGGGTCACACCGGCGAGGCCATCGCCGCCTGGGAACAGTCCGCCTGGTTGAATCCGTTCGATCCGGGCGCGCGTATCAATCTGTCACAAGCCCGCGAAAGGGCCGGGCTCGATCCACTGGAACTCACCCGGTGCGAGATAGCTTCCACCTGGCTGCCCCCGGGACTCTGGGCGGGCATGGCCACCCTCAGCCTGTGGCTGGCAGTGGCCATGGTGACCCTGCCTGAATTTTTCAGGAGGCGAAAGGCGGGCTGGCATCAAACCCTGTCGGCGCTGGCCCTGGGGCTATTCCTCCTCAGCCTGGCCCCCAATATCGGCGTCCTGACCCGCGCCAACACCGGCATCCTCACGGGAAAAAACACGTCGCTGCGGCGGACGCCCACGCCTTCGGGGGAGGTAGTGGTGACACTGGCGGCGGGCGAATCCTGCCGCCGATTGCGGGTGCGCGGCGACGATTGGCTGGTCCACACCCGCCGCGGTAACGGCTGGATCGAACGGCAACAAGCTCAACTGCTGCGCGTGGAATAGATCGGACCGAACCGCAGGCTGTTTTTGCCGCACGGCATTTCAAGCGCCGATTCTCAGCAAAAATCCGCGTTACAAAACACCGCGTCCTGAGCGAGGTTGGAAACCAATCTGGACCAACGAAGGAGACGCTCCGGTCAGGGGAGTGCGTAATTCCTCAATAAAAAACGCTTTTTTAACTTGGCGGAAGGTTTCGAGACCGCTTTAATAGGGCTTCACTGTCCGTTCAACCAAAAAAACAAACTGATAAAATTATGGCAAAAGCTCTGACCAAATCCCAGATCGCGGCTGAAATCGCGACCAAGAACAACCTCAGCAAAAAGCAGACTGTTGAGATTCTCGAATCCATCGTGCAATTGGCTTACAAGAACGCCAAGAACACCTTCACCCTGCCCGGCCTCGGCAAGCTGGTGCTGGTCAATCGCAAAGCCCGCATGGGCCGCAACCCCGCCACGGGCGAAGCGATCAAGATCAAAGCCAAGCGCGTCGTGAAGTTCCGCGTGGCCAAAGCGGCCAAAGACGCCATCCTCGGCACGAAGTAATTCACCCTCTCCTTCACAAGGCACTCTGATTATTCAGAGTGCCTTTTTTATTGGCAGTACCCCGCAGGCAAACTACAGCAGTTCTTGGCAACTATGGAACCGGTAGGGCGCGTCACTCCGTGCGCGCCGTCGTGGTAAATCAGGACGCGCGGGTTGGCAATCGCGGCGGGCAGAGGACTGCCCGCCCTACCTGCGCGCTTTTTGCGCAAGCGGATCGCTTTGTTATTACCACGGCTTCAGTAGCAAGAGCAGACCGGATACATTCCGATGGGTGAAGGATGCATGGATCTGGATTTACCGACCCAAGGATCGGCTGCCGCCCTCTATGAATCGCGGTTAGGTAGGGCGCGTCACTCCGTGCGCGCCGGCGTGGTAAACCCGCACGGATTGATTGGTAGCGGCGGCCGGCCGAGGACCGCTCGCCCTACCCGCCGATGTCACAAGGTTCAGTTTTCTGGCATAGACCGGAGCGTTCCCATTGCAATTCCGGATCAAAATGGTTGAGGCAGGGCAAAGCCGATCAGGGAGCCGCTTTTGCCTCAGGCGTGAGGTGTTGGGCAAGAAACGCCATCACTATCGGGCGAAGATCTTTCTGAGAGGGTTCCAGGTTGAAAGTGTGAACCGCACCTGGAACGATCACAAATTCGCACGGCACCCCCGCTTTTTTATAAGCCGCCGCCAGCGACTCGCTTTGATGGATAGGCACAACCGTATCCAAGGTGCCATGGGCGATCAGAAGGGGAGCATCGCCCCGATTGACATAATTGACGGGGGAACCTTTTTCGTAAAGCTCTGGCGCCTCGGTGCGCGATTTTGAAAACATCTTCATGTCATGGTATTCCATCAACTTCACCGCCCCATAAAAATCCACGGCGCAACTGACGCGGCTTGAAAAGTTTGTGTCCGCCCCTTCCGGCTCCAAGCCATCCGTGGGGCCGGTCGTTGCGAGCATGGCGGCCAGATTGCCGCCCGCGGAACCCCCCATGGCCCCAATATGGCTGGGGTCAATCTGTAAACGCTCCGAGTTCTGACGCAGCCAACGCACCGCCGTCTTGGCATCGTAAACACTTTGCGGCCAAGTGGGAATCTGACGGGCGTTTGGTCGGGAAAGTTTATAGTTGATGCTCATGCAGACATAGCCGTTGGCGGCCAAGTTGGTACAAAAATTGATTTCCCGACCGCGCGCTTTATCCCCGTCATTAAAGCCGCCGCCATGAATAATCACCAGAGCAGGACGGAGTTTTCCCGCAGGACTGGAGGCAGGCAAGTAGAGGTCGCATTTCTCCGTGCGATTTGTAGGCAGATAAGGCACATCCCATTGGATTTTGATACCCGCCGGATCCGCAATACGGAGTCCAACCATGTTTTTGGAAGCGCCCTCACCTTCCATTGGGCCCGCAGCAATTTTTTTCTCGGCCGGATAACCGGGAACCGCCTCGGCAATTGCCGCTGCCGCAAGACGAGCGTGAGAGATCAAACTGATGATGAGAACCGACAGAAAGATTATTTTCATATAAAATTTTTTTAAAGGAGTGACGTTTTTTAAAGCTTTCTAGAAGAGGCAATAGCAGAGTGTGACGCAGTTTTAAAATGTGCTCTTAGCGTCCCTTGATAAAGTAATCCGCAAGGGAATAGATGTGCTGATTAATGCGCCGCATTGAATCCAAGAGAGGCGTGTAAGGCTGGTACCGATTGCTCACGATACCCTTGTTGGAGTCGCGATTCGAGGGGTCCACGCCCTTGTCATCAGGGTCATTGTCCGAATACCGGAACCATTGCCAGCCGACACAACCCGGCTCCTTTAACAGCCCCAGGGTGAAGTTTTCGTAAAAAATTCCCCGCTCGCGCTGTGTCTTCACAAGCCATCCCGCTCCACCGGTATTGGCCATGCCTGAATCCGCCCCTTTGGCATACCACTCCGTAATCAAAACTGGGCGACCGGATACGGCTGTCCACATCTTCATCACGGCTGGGTCCGGCGTCCAGGCTCCATAATAATTGAGCGAGACCACATCCACGAAAGGGCCGCAGGCCTTGAAAAGGGGCCCCTTGGCTATATCCACGGAATAGAAACGGGAGCCGAGATAAAGATGATGGGGGTCATATTTGCGGATCGCGCGCGATACGGTTTCAAAATACGTTGCAGCCACTAGGGTCAAAAAGTCCTCCTGATCCTGAAGAGAGACAGACTCCATCGGAGCGTTCTGACCGTGGCGGGCACGGAGAAATGACTCTGCGGCCTTGCGACCCGGATCCGCTGGCGGGAGTGCGAGGTAATTTTTTAAAGCTTCCCGCTTGAAGGGCAATTCATTGTCAGAAAAATATCCAATCAGCCAGGGATCATCCTTGGTGTCAGCCAGCCGCCGCGCGTATGCGTCGCAAAAAACGGCGAATTCGGGATCAAAAACAAAGATGCAATCGTTGGGATAGCCAAGATGCCCCGGCTGCATATGGGTGCCGCCGCGTTGCCTGCCGTACCCAGCCATGAAACCGAGGATGGGAGTGTAGGGCAGCCGGCGCTGACAACGGTTCAGGAGATCCTGCTCCGACCATCCGCCGATTCCGTTAAATCCATTGGTATGCAGTAACGACACCGTGGCATCCGCCCAATGAGATTTGTTGGTGAACTGTTGAACGAGGGCGCGTTCCGCAGACGGCGTGGGAATGGTTTTGACGGTGGAGACGCCCGCGAGAATAAAAAGGCAGCCCTCGGGATCCACCAGCCACCAGCGCCCATTCTTATTCGTTGTATAGAAGAATCCCGTCACGGGCTGGGTCTGCTCCCTCCAGCCTCCGAAGGGGCTTAAACGGGTGTCGCTGCGAAAATGTACCGCGGACGGGAGATCTTCCAGTGTGCGGGTGGGATGGGCGAGCCAGGGCTTGCCAGGCTTGGCGGCCGCCATCACCGTCGCCTGACCAGCATCTGAAGCAGCCCCTGCCGGAAAGACCGCAGAGGCCATCACTAATAAAATCAACGACACCCTGCCCCACATCAAAATTTTAAAAGACTCCGTGTAAGATGGAGTCGCTTTTAAAATTATTGGCTCAAATTTGTTCACTCAACGTCAGTCTGATTTAGAAGGGGTGCGACCTCCATAGCGCAAGTGGACTACAGGGTCCACTCCCGAAGCGGCAAGAACTCCGGTGGCTCCAATTCTTTGGCCGACTCCGGGTCAGAGAGGATCTTCCCGGACGGTTTTGACCGAGCCTTTTTCACGGGTCTTGCCCACGCCTGTAATATCAAAATGCCCTTCCAAACGGAGATCTTCCGATGAGGCCCCGATCCACACGGTGAACCGCCCCGGCTCAACGATCCAGTGACCGTTGCGGTCGTAGAGCTGCAGGTGTTCCGGCGTTAGATTGAAGCGCACCTTCTTGGTTTCACCGGGCAGCAATGGGACCCGCTCAAACCCGCGCAAGACGCGCTCAAATGTCACCACGCTGCTGTAATCATCCCGAAGATATAATTGCACGACCTCATCGCCCGCACGCGATCCGGTGTTGCTCACATCGCAGATCACTTCAATCTTCCCCCCTGGCCCCTGCTCTGCCGGAGTGATGACGAGGTTGGAATAGGCGAAGGTTGTGTAGCTCAGGCCATGGCCGAAGGGAAACAAGGGTCCTTCCACCTGACCCGGATCACGGGCCTGCGAGCCGGGTTTGGCTGGGAAATTGAATTGAATCTGCCCCACGCTGCGCGGCACCGTCACTGGCAATCTGCCCGCCGGATTATAATCCCCAAAGAGA
>Ga0209086_10002862_pt1 | contig 13284 bp, 19 predicted proteins | sample M_130207_XF_Meta_FD_187312 | JGI IMG/M metagenome (GOLD analysis project Ga0209086, IMG submission 187312) | Freshwater microbial communities from Lake Montjoie, Canada to study carbon cycling - M_130207_XF_MetaG (SPAdes) (version 2) | ecosystem: Environmental > Aquatic > Freshwater > Lake...
TTTTGGTGTGGAAGAAACATTGCCCCCGATCCCATCTACCTATGTATCCCAAGGAAGCCCTGATCAGGGCGATTTACCCGAATCCGCAGCAGCGGTGGGCGATCCATCGGGACCGCGTGAGATACCGCCGCGCCTGATATCTGGGTTACCGACAGCGGCTACCTACGGGCATGAGGTTGCGGAGATTGCGGAGAAATACTTAGGCATCACACTCATGCCGTGGCAGCGGTTGGCCGTCGATGGGCAGCTGCAGCACGACGACCAGGGCGACTACCTCTATAGGCGCTCTCTGGTTTCGGTTGCCAGGCAGAACGGAAAGACAGTGTGTTTACGGGCCATGATCTTGTGGGCCTTAACGCGCGAGCCCGAACGCCGGGGCGAGCCGGTGCTGGTTATCTCGACCGCGCATAAGCTGGACCTAGCCACCGAGATCTTTGAATCACTGGCCCCGATCATTGTCAAAGAGTGGGGCGCGAAGGCCAAACATTCCTACGGCCGTAGCGAGATCATCATGCCCGGTGGGAGCCGTTGGCTTGTGCAGGCCGCGACGCCTGCCAACTTTCATGGGTTCAGCCCGCACATCGTCCTAGCCGACGAGATTTGGTCCATATCCAGAGAGGTACTACTCAACGGCGCGATCCCGTCGCAACGCGTCATGCGGTCGCCCCTGCTCTCATGCTGGTCAACGGCAGGCACTGAGGAAAGTGACGCCATGACCCAGATGAGGGAGGAAGGCATCCGCGCAATTGACGAGGGCAAGCGTACGAAGCTATTCATGGCCGAGTGGTCGTGTCCCCCTGGCGTCGACTACATGGCGCGCCCCGACCTTTGGCCCATGGCGAACCCGGCGATCGGCTACACGCTGGACCCTGCCGTACTGGCCGACGAATCTGAGCAGATTGACAAAGGCGCATTCTTGCGCGCATCGCTAAACGTCTGGGTAACCACCGTCAATAGCTGGTTAGCACCCGGGGTGTTTGACGCCCTTGAGGTTTCCGACATTCCGGCCGGTGGTGTGCTGGCAATAGATTCGTCAATTGACGAAGCCCTATACAGCGGCGTGCGCGCGGTTGAACTGGAGGATGGGCGTATCGGCGTCACGGTTGCCTTTGTCGCCGATAGCCTGGCGGCGTGCTGGGAGCAGGTGGAACATGAGGCGGCCGCGTGTGTAAGCGTTGCCATGCCGCCCAACATGTTCGACATTGCCCCAGTATCGCTTGCACGTAAGAAAGTGCAAGTGGGGTACGGCGAAATACAAACCCACACCTCCACCGTGCGGAGCCTTATAAATGAGGGCCGCTTGGTACACACCGGTGAGGAGATGTTGCGCGAGCATGTAGGCCGCGCGGTCGGTGTCGAAACGCGGAACGGGTACGCCATTGTCAGTCAGCGTTCGCCAGGTCCTATCACTATGGCGCGTTGCATGGTGTGGGCCGCGTCAATCATCGCAAAGCCCGTCACGCGCAAAAAGCCCCAGATAGCATTCGCCGGCCGCTAACGTATAAGCGCGCGGCAGGGGGTTTCATTCCCTTGGCTCCCTGCCGCGTACCCTTGTATTTCGCAGACGTATAAGGGATGCTTATGGTATGGACCTATTCCGCCCGAAGGTGAAGGCCATACCCGCGATGGGCACAGCTCCCATTGCCGCCGCCGCGGGCGCTCCGCAGCGGTCCCAGAACTTTATCGGCTTCCAGACAGGCGCAGCCGAAACGGCCGCTATGTCGGTGCCGTCAGTCACACGGGCTATTAGCCTGCTCTCGACTGTCGTGAGTACGCTTGACCTACGCAGCTATACACTGCAATGGACGGGCCAGCGTTACGAGAAGCTTTACATCGAGGGCGAATCATGGATGACCAGGCCGAACCCGACTGAGGCCCGTAACTTCACCCTCTCGGTAACGTGCCGAGACCTCATCATGCAAGGCCGCGCGTTCTGGGTTGTCACTAGCCGCTATGCGAATGGCTTTCCGGCAACCTTTCAATGGCTCCCGGCAGCGAACATTGAAACGCCGAATAACCAAGGCCCGCAATGGTTCGGGTCCCCTGGCGTCGTCATGTTTAACGGCGTCGAACTTAACATCGCCGACGTGGTGTGTTTCCTGTCGGGGTCACAAGGCATTGTGTACACCGGCCGGCGCGCAGTGCAGTGTGCAATCCGACTGGACCAGGCGGCTGAGCGGTTCGCCAGTAATGAGATAGCCGCGGGCTACCTGCAGCAGACTGGCGGGGAACCTATGTCGTCTGAGGAACTGGGCGAACTCGCCGCGTCATGGTCCTCGAGCCGCCGTGAGAATGCCATTGGCGCATTGTCTGAGGGAATCACCTTTACGGAATTCGCCAGCGACCCGTCGAAATTGCAACTGGTCGAAGGCCGTGAGTATTCGGCGAAAGACATTTCGCGGCTTATGGATATCCCTGCTTACCTACTGTCCGTGGACCAATCCGGCCTCACGTATTCGAACGCGCAGGAGTCACGCCGCGACCTCATCGAATTCGGCGCGCGCCCGCTGCTGCATGCAATCGCGGAACGTCTGTCGATGGACGACGTGCTACCCAGGGGCCGTCATGTCGAATTCGATACAGAGGGCTACATCGGCGACCTTCAGCCCGAAATGGTGCCGCCAGACGCGGTGCCGAACGCTGACCCCATAGGAGTGATCCCAGGATGATTCGCTTTGATGCAGACGCCACCCTAATCACCGCCCAGGCCGGTGACGCTACGCAGCCCGCCCGTATCAGCGGGCTAGCAGTGCCGTGGGATGTAGTGGCCACCGTCTCGGACGGGACCTCAGTGCAATTCGCCAGGGGCGCGTTTGACGTTTCCCAGAAAGCCGCGAAACTCATTGAGAACCACGACATGTCGCAGCTGCGGGGCGTCGTGAGTACCCTTACCGATTCGCCGGCGGGCCTTGAATTCGAAGCCACACTGGCCGACACGCGCGCGAGCCGTGACGCCGTGGCCCTGCTGCAGGCCGGGGCTTACGATTCCGTAAGCGTTGGCGCGCACCCCATCACCTTCACTACCGACCCCGCTGGGGTCATGACCGTGACTGAGGCACGTTTAGTCGAACTCAGTTTAGTAGCAGTACCCGCGTTCGCGGAAGCAGTAATTACCCAGGTGGCCGCTACTGCGGCCGACCCTGACCCAGAACCAGACACAGAGGAGCAGGAAATGTCCGACGCCGTAACGGCTGAGCCCATTGCGGCAGAGGCCACCATCCCGACGAATCCAATTATCTACGCAGAGGCAAAGCGCGCGTTTGTCATGCCTTCGCCGGCCGAATACATCTCGGCAATGCTGAGCGATCCCGCAAAGTTTCAGGCAATGCAGGCGGGCATTGAGGCCGCTGCTCCCGACGTCATCACCACCGACACCCCGGGCATCCTGCCGCTGCCGATTGTGCAGCCGGTGTACAACAACTTCCGCGGCAACCGTCCCGTCATTGACGCTATCGGTGCCCGCGCGCTCCCGGGTGGCGGTTCGACGTTCATTCGTCCGAAGGTCACGACCCATACCAGCATTGCGCAGCAGTCAACGCAGAACACCACCATCGAGGATGGAACGCTGGTTGTCGATGACATCACGGTCCAGAAGCTGTCGTTCGCCGGTTACGTCACCCTTTCGGAGCAGGTCATCGACTGGACTCAGCCCGAGGTGATCGGCGTCGTGCTGGATGACATGGCGCGCATTTACGCCAACACCACCGACAACTACGCGGCCGACACGCTTGTGTCCGGTAGCACCGAGACAGTGGCATTCGGTAACGACGCCACCAACCCGGCACAGTGGGCTGAATTCGTTTCCACTGCCGCCCAGGACATTCTGACCAACAGCAACGGCAACCTGCCCACGCACTTGTTTGTGTCTCCGAATATGTGGGGCTACCTGCTCGGGCTTGTGGACACTGCCGGGCGTCCGTTGTTCCCGCAGCTCGGCCCCATGAACGCCTACGGCGACCTGACGGTTACTGAGGCAATGGGTATGGCATTCGGGTTGCGCGTCGTGGTCGACCGCAACTTCGCCACTGATACCGTCATCGTGGGTAACGCTGAGGGCTTTGAGGTGTACGAGCAGCAGAAGGGCGCAATTGCAGTGGACGTACCTTCCACGCTCTCGCGCACCATTGCCTTCAGGGGTTACCTGTCGGCCGTCATGATTGACGCCGATAAGTTTATTAAGGCGACGTTCTAGACCGCTCTAGGCCACCTGCCCCATGTCCGAATACTCAATTACTCACGCGCAGCGCATAGATGACTATGCCGTCATTCAGACGCTAGAGGTGACTGAGATTGGCACGGGGCAGGTGGTCGAAGTGACCGACGTTTCCGGCTTCAATGGCACGTTCGTCGTGCAGGCCGTCCCGACGTATCTTTATCTGGGCGTAAACCCAGAAGGCGATTGGCTTTTCGATCCCGAGATCATCCTGCCGAACCAGCTCCTGTACTACTCGGCAGACGATGACGTTGCCCGGGATGCAGTCATCCCATCGGGCACGCTTACATTTACGCCCGTCTGCACTTGGGCAAGCGACCAGGACGTACTCGACTGGCTAGGGATTGACCCTGCCACAGCGAACGACGAAGCCTTTATCACCGTGGCGACTAACGCCGGTAACGCTTTCGCATATCGCCGGCGCAGGGAATCGGGCTACTTCGACAGTCTCACCACAGTCCCCGGGCCCGACGTTCTACTGGGGACGATCATGATGGGCGCGGCGCTTTACCGTGAGCGCGGTTCCGTAGATTCCTACGCATCCTTTGACCAGATGGGCGGGCAGGTTCCGTTCGGCACGCACGGCCAGATTAATAAGCTGCTGGGCGTGAACCGGGCGCAGGTCGCATGAGCGCCACCGGCATTTTCGCAGAGGCCCAGGCGACACTCGCGGCCAGTCTCACGGCGCTGGGGCTTGCCGTCGTGACTGATTCGCGGAACGCGCGGCCTATGTCTGTCGTCATTGAGCCGCCGTCGTTCACGGCGTTTAATGACAACATCGCAGACATTACGTTTCGCTTGCGCGTACTGGCCGCACCACCCGGCAACCAGGATGCATCCGACTACCTCATGACCGCCGCCGATACCATCATGGATTCGGAGATCAGCGTTCTAAGCGGAAACCCGTCTATGACCGCTATTGGCGGGCAGGATATCCCTTCATTCGATCTCATCGTTCGCGTTTCAACCCAGAGGAGTAACTAATGGCGACCACGATTTATCTGAGCAACCCATACCAGGTTGCCGTTAACTCAATTGACCTTACGGACAATTGTTCAGCCGTGTCCATGACGCTTGGAAATACCGCGCTTGACACTACGGCGTTTGGTTCTACGGGAATTTCCATGACGGCCGGGTTGCAGTCCGTTTCCGGAACCCTCACGCTTTTCGCGGCGTACGGCGCGGGCGATGTTGAGCAGACCATCTACAGTCAGATTGGCTTGGGCACCACGACCATCTTGGTTCAGAAGGCCGCAACACTTTCAGCAAGTAACCCAAAGTGGACTATCAGCAACTGCATGATCGCTGACTATCCTATTGAGATGACCGTTGGCGAGCTCCAGATCATGACGGTCAATTTCGAAGCCGGAACGTGGGTTCGGGCAATCGCATAACAAGGGGAACAGATGGAAATTCAGATTCGCGTAGTGACGGTTGATAATGAGTACGTCGTGACCACCTGCCTCATGGATTGGGTGGCACTCGAACGGGCATACAAGACAACCAGCACTCAGGTCGTCAGTAACCTTTCGATGGAGAACCTAGCGTTCCTCGCGTACTCAGCCAGTAAAGCCGGAGGCCATAAGCCGCCTACGCAGCTGGACGATTTCATTAGGTCCATCACTGATATTTCAGTGATAGAAAATGAGGAAGTAACGGCAAACCCTACGCCGGAGGGACAGTAAGCCGCGCACTAGCCGACGTGCTGGTAGCCACGGGGTTCTGGCCCTCTCACATTGAATTCACGCTAAGGGACCTCACTACGGTCCTCGCCGCAATAAACGAAAGCCGCCGCTAGTGCCCGTCGAAATGTCCACAGATATTGAAGGCGTGGCAAACGCAATAAAGCTGCTGCGAAAGATTGACCCCGAATACCGCAAAGAATTCAACAAGGGTATGAGGGAGGTAGTGGCTCCCATCTTAAGTGAAGTAAAGGCGGGCTACCCGGCACTTCCCGTAAGCGGTATGGCGCGCGCGTGGAATCCTAAGGGGTACGCAATATTCCCGTGGGATCGCGCGAAGGTCGCTAGAGGTGTAAAGCTAAAGACCTCGACGCGGCGCGGGCAATCGTCCGTTCTTTACATCTCCCAGGGCGAGCCTGCCGGTGTTCTGTTTGAGGTTCCTTCGGCAAAAACTCTGGGGCCATTATTCCGCGCATCATCACCGCGCCTGTTGTGGCCTGCCTACGAACGCCACGCCGGCCGAATTGCCCAGGGTGTCGAGGACGTTCTAGGCATTGCGGTTGATCGCATCAATGGGGAGATCCAGTAATGGCGATTACGATTCCGATCATCACGGATTTTAATTCCCGTGGCATTGATTCAGCCGTAAAGCAATTTAAGAAACTGGAAACCAATGGGCAGCGCGCGGCCTTCGCCGTCCGTAAAGCCGCCGTCCCTGCAGGCGTTGCCCTTGTGGCACTCGGGGCCGCAGCGGTTGATTTCGCGAAGGCCGCAATAGAGGACGCAGCGTCATCGGACCTGTTGGCAGGGCAACTAAAGCGCGTCACGGGCGCGACAGACGCGGGCGTAGCAGCTGCAGATAAATACATTACCGCGCTATCCATGCAGGTCGGCATTGCCGACGACCAGCTACGGCCCGCGCTCGGCAAACTGGCAACCGCGACCGGCGACGTGGCGAAGGCGCAGGACCTGCTGGGCATCGCCCTAGACGTCTCAGCACAGACGGGCAAGCCGCTTGAGGCCGTAACATCTAGCCTTGCAAAAGCATATGGCGGAAACCTTGGGGCGCTTAAAAAGCTGATACCAGGTTTCGACGAAGGCATTATCAAGAGTAAGGATTTCGGCGCTGCTCAGGATGAACTGGCAAAGCTCACCGGCGGCGCAGCCGCAGCAGCGGCAGAAACGGGAGCAGGGAAATTCCGAACGCTGGGCGTGAGCATTGACGAAGCGAAGGAATCCATAGGCGCGGCTTTACTTCCGGCAATAAACATGCTTTTGCCAGTGCTGCAAAGCCTGACCACGTTCGTCCAGGAGAATTCCACGGTCGCGGCTATTGCCGGTGTCGCGGTAGCAGCGTTCGCGGTTGGCATTATTGCGGTAAATGTCGCCATGAAAGCCGCAGCGGCCGCAACGGCAATTATGACAGCCGCCCAGTACGCGCTCAACCTTGCCATGGACCTAAACCCTCTCGGCATTGTCATCCTTGCTATTGCCGCATTCGTGGCCGCCGTTGTCGTCGCTTACAACAAGTCAGATACCTTCCGTGAATTCGTGGACGGTTTGGGAAACGCATTCAAAACCGCGTTTAATTGGGTTTCCGACCATGTTGGGCCGATTATCGGCGCGGTTGTGGACGTTCTAAAAAGTGCCTTTGATTGGATATCAAAGAACGCCGGCCCGGCTTTGAATGTATTGAAGGTTGCTTTCGAGGTTGCTTTCGCGCCCATTTATCTAGCAGTGAAAGGCCTTCAAACGTTGCTTGACCTCTTGGGGTCATGGGACAAGGGCGCGCGCGCGGCCCCAAACTTGGCCGGACCCGGCAACGCAAACACGCGCGGTGGTTTTGACGGCAACCCGGCTACGCCATTCGCCATGGGTGGGATTGTCACGCGCCCCACGATAGGGCTCATCGGTGAGGCAGGGCCGGAGGCCGTCATTCCCCTTGACAGAATGAATGGCATGGGCGGAATCACCATTAACGTGCAAGCGGGGCTAGTCTCAACGCCGGACCAGATCGGGCAGCAGATCATTGAGGCCATACAGAACGCGCAGCGGCGCAGCGGCCCGGTGTTCGCCGCCGCATGAGTGCCCCGACCCTTCAAGTACTTGTGGGATTTCAGACCACGGTAAACTTTGGGACGCCATTCCAACTGGATAACGCCACCTTCGGGCTACTCGACACGGGCACACTTGGCGGCTATCAGATGGTTGACCTCACCAGCATGGTGCAGTCGGTAAGCATCACCAGGGGCCGCAATCGTGAGATGGAACAATTTAACGGCGGCACGGCGCAGATGCAGATTTACGATCCCACGCGCCTGCTCGACCCGCTGAACACGGCAAGCACTTATTACCCCTACGTTGCCCCACGGCAACCCGTGCAGATTCTGGCCGGTGGCGTCATTATCTACACCGGGTTCGTGACTGACTGGGACCTTAACTACGGCTACACCACGAGCGCGAACGTGACGACAGTCGCATGTGCGGATGCCTTCACAGTGCTGGCAAACCAGAACATGAATGCCGTGACGCCATCAGCAGAATCCAGCAGCGCGCGCGTGGCCTACGTCCTCACACTGCCCGAGGTGGTGTACCAGGGGCCGTACAGCGTCGGCACGGGTTCCTCCACACTGGGGGCATTCGCCATTACGGCCGGCACGAACGTCCTCACCTACCTTCAGAACGTGGCGACCTCTGAGCAGGGGTACCTATTCATTAGCGCTAATGGCACCCTTACCTTCACCGGGCGTAGTGCAGTGCTAAATCCGGTTTCATCTATTGCATTCGTCGATACTGGCAGCGGCGGAATCCCGTACATGAGCCTCATGAATCAGTACGGCGATGAGTTGCTTTATAACTACGTCCAGACACGAAGCCCGGCCGACCCGGCGAACCCGTCGACTACCTCAGACGCCACCAGTATCGCGCTGTACCAGGCGCAGCAATACAGCAAACTTGACCTACTCAATAGCACCGTGTCGGAAGTAGCCGCGCTCGGTAACTATGTGCTGGGCAAGTATAAGAATCCGGTTCTAAGGTTTACGGGCGTCACTGTGCAACTGGCCGCCCTGTCAGCAGCAAACCAAACCACGGCCCTTTCCACCGACCTCACGCGCATAGCGTCGGTGCAGAAGTCCTACAGCGTCGGCAGTCCGGCAAGCGTTACCCAGACGCTTATTGTCTCCGGTATCAAACATTCGATTAAACCGGGTAGTCACGTTGTGGAATACACTTTCGAAAGCACAACGCAAGGCGCATTCTTTACGCTAGATGATGCAATTTTTGGCATCCTTGACACAAACCTGTTGGCATTCTAGAAAGGCTTAACCATGGCATGGACCGCACCTAATACCTACGTCGCCGGGGCGATCCTCACCGCCGCGCAGCTAAACGTCATGCAGGCCAACGCGCTGGCGGGCGGGCCTATCTACGCCACGGAAGCCCTACGGGATGCAGCGATCACGTCACCCTTCGAGGGGCAGCGGGCCTACATCACCGGGCCAACAGTCGCCGCCCCTACGGGCGCAACGTACGCAACCCTTCCTAGCGGTATCTGCACGATCTATAACGGCAGCGTGTGGGTATGCACGACACAGATTGCCGGGGTCACCAACACACTTGGCACTACGACATCAACAAGCTTTACGCCGACGCTTACAAGTGGAGGCACGAACGTCAGCGTGACAATTGTGACCGGAACGACTGCCATTGTCACGCAGACCGCAGTGCTAACCAATAGCATTTCAGGCTCGGGCGCCTATATGGGCACCGCCGTGAGCGGCGCCACGACCCTAGCCGCGTCGGCGGAGTCGGCGCTATACAACGGCCTCACGGCGTCCCAATACCTTCTCGCGTCATCGACCGCCATTCTCACCGGCCTTACTGCTGGCACCAACACTTTCACATTGCAATACAAGGTAGGAGGAGGCGGGACCGCAACATTCGCATCCCGGCAACTTATCGTGCAGGGCATTGCATGACCTCTGAGGAGGCCGCTCAGATCACGGCGCACCTCGACCGCATCGAAGTCATGGTCAGGGAAACGAACGGCCGCGTTCGGGATATTGAGCTATGGCGCGCGCGCCTACAGGGCGTGGCCGCTACCTCTCGTATTCTGTGGATGGTCGCCGGGGGCACCATCACCGCTATCATCATTGCAATGGTCACAAGGGGGACACCATGAGCATTAGTAACGGGCAGGAAGTCATCCGAAAGGCCCAGGGCTATTTAGGGGCGCACGAAGGCGCACCGAATAAGTCCGGCGCACCCATCGTCAATGAGTGCCAGGCGCTTTACGGATGGCCGGACGGCGGCTACGCATGGTGCGCAATGTTCGTCGGCTACGTAAGCGCCAACAGTGGTGCCGATTCAAAATACAAGGCCGCTGCTAAGTCCATCATTAGCCCCTCCACACAGGCGACCTACGACGCCGCGCGCGCGAAGGGGTACGTTCACCCCGGCAATGGTCAGGCGGTCCCTGGCGACCTATTCATCATCCCCGGCAAGCACGTTGGCATTGTCACCGCGAACCGTGACGCGAAGACTTTCTACACGGTCGAGGGCAACTGTCAGGACAGCGTGACGAGCGTAATTCGCGCATGGTCTGACGGGTGGCAACGGATCAGCCTGCCGAACGTCGGCACCCCCGCGCCGGCCGCCACGGTCGACGGCTACGGGTTTGACGATACGCGCGTGAAGCTTTACGGCGGCTGGCCAACCCCAGAAGCGCGGGATGGGCAGATGCGCGCATTCGCAGCTGCAAACCCCGACCAGTGGACACAGGCGGTGAAGGTGGCAAAAGATAGCCCCTACGCATTCCGCGCCGGGCCCCCCGGCACCTACTCCCATTACTCATTCGGACCATGGCTGCATGAGACAGGCAAGGCCACGCGCGACGCTGAGCAGGCCGCCTACGAAAAGACGAATAAGATTACCGCCCGGCCATGGAAAAAGACGTATAAGGAAAGCTGAGAAATGGCTACCGACACACTTCCGCCCAGTACCGACGTAATCGAGCCGCCGCCCAGTGAGCCGACCGACTACGTGCAGGAGAAGGCGGCATGATCCCGAAGGTAGGGCCGAGCACCATCGCAGGGCTAACCGCTGCTGCAGTCGTTATGGCGGCGTTCTGCACCACTTGGGCGAGTGGTAATCCTTCCGCCCTACTCGCTGCAATCTCAGCAGGCATGACCGCGTTAGTAGCGGTGCTGAGATCGTGGCAGGCCGTGTCCCCTAGTAAGGACTAACCAGATGCGAAGGACCATTAGAGCCGCGCTCGCCGTGGCAATTCTGGCAGTACCAGCAGCAGCAGCATCCCGTCCCCCGCTCCCCGCGAATCACGACCTGTGGTTACGCGTAGGCAGATGCGAGCAGCCCGGCAAGGGCTACCAGGGCATCGCGTGGAATACGCACGGGCCGTCTTATGAAGGCGGCTTGGGGTTCGCATCCTCGAGCTGGGATGCCTACAAGCCCAAGGGCTACCCCGATAACGCCGGGGACGCAACGTGGCGACAGCAGATGGTCACGGCGAATCGCCTGTGGGCGCGCGCGGGGTGGGGATGGGGATGCGATAAGCGCTAGGGGTTGACACGCGCCCGCGCCCGGGCGTAGCGTTTAGACAGGTGGGCGGGTGTTGAGCTAACTACCAGCACCCAGCCCGCCACTATCAAGGGGATGAAAATGAAGTGTCCACACTGCGGTCATAGCGACCGCCTGCACTCCGATTACGGGGCTATCAAGTCAAAGCCCGGGACGTGCCATCAGAGAAACGCCGGCGCGCCAGATTGTGAGTGCCCGGGGTGGCTCCCAGAAAGAAATAAGCCCGTGCGCGTGGTGTCGTTTCCCGGGCGTTCACGCGCCACGGCTAGCGGGTACATCAGCGCGGCGGATGAATCCGTTGAGTGGCCGGAGGATGCGGCATGAGGGCGCTGAACCGTCTGGCATTCGAGATTAGTGGGGTCATCATCGTGGCCGCCATTACTTACACGCTGGTCACGCCCTTGTGCGCGTGGCTTGCCGGAATCTAGGGGGAACAGTGGATACGCACGGGGACGACCGCGCCGACCTTAGGCAGCTGCTGGCCGAATGGGCCTCACCGCCGGCGGAAATGATCGACGTAATCCCGAAGGGCGGTGTGGAGCTGAAGTACCTAGGCCACGCCGCGACTACCAGGGCGCTACTGGAATGCGACCCTACGTGGTGGTGGGAGCCTATGGCCTTTGACGCCGACGGCCTGCCATTGTTAGTGACCGATGACCAAGGGCGGCCTATTGGCCTCTGGGGTTACCTGCACTTGTGCGGGGTTCGTCGCCCCGGCTACGGGTCATGCCTGCCGGGAAAGTCCGACGCGGTGAAGGAGCTAGTGGGTGATTTCCTTCGTAACGCTGGCATGAGGGCGGGTATCGGGCTTGACCTGTGGAAAAAAGACCATCCGGAGAAGGATAAGCCCGCGCCGCGTAAGGCGAAGGCCACGCCGCTACCGTCGCCCGTGCAGGAAACGCACGACACGAAGGACGCGGGGAAAGAGGCGTACCAGGCGCTAGTCGACGAGCATGGGAAAGACCTTGTGAACGGTGCCATGGCCATTTACGGCGTGGCCCGCTTCAGTGAACTTACGTCGGACCGAGTGGATGAGATTCAGCGATCCCTAAGGCTGCGGGCGAATACCCAAAGCCATGCAGACAAGGCGGCCGAAGTTGAGCCCCCGGCTTTATAAGATGCCGCCGCCCATGAGTGAGAAAGACTGGCAGGCGCAGGTCGTGCAGCTGGCCGGTACGTTCGGCTGGATGGTCCAGCACTCCCGGCCTGCCCAGGTGGGCGACAGATGGATGACTGCCATTACGGGCAACGTGGGATTCCCCGACCTTGTGCTGGCGCACCGCACGAAGGGGGTGATATTTGCGGAACTAAAGACTGAGACAGGCCGCATGGCAACGGCCCAGACAGACTGGCGGGACGCGCTCGCCGGGCACGTCGAGTGGCACTTGTGGCGACCATCGGACCTCGATGCCGTCATGCGCCGCCTAAGCCGTGCCGCGTAATCTGATAGACCTCACCAACAACGCGGGCCCGTGACGCCATCATCGCCCGCTACATGCAGACCAAGGCCCAAGCCGCCGGCGAACGTACACGGTGGGCAACTGACACGGAGAACGTGGGACGGACGTTCGTGAACTACGGGCGACAGACAGGGGTAGCAAATGCTGGGACGCGCTGGCAATCATCGGAGGCGCGGCTGACGAGAGTCAGGGTGGGAGGGGTAGGGGTAGGTTTACCGTCAGACCATAAACCCGCGCGCGCGGGTGTTGACCTAAGGGGAACAGCATGATCACGAAGGCAGACGTACGCGATACCGTCGACCGCCTAGCCGGTGTGTATGCCCGGTTACGC
>Ga0209086_10002863_pt1 | contig 13284 bp, 12 predicted proteins | sample M_130207_XF_Meta_FD_187312 | JGI IMG/M metagenome (GOLD analysis project Ga0209086, IMG submission 187312) | Freshwater microbial communities from Lake Montjoie, Canada to study carbon cycling - M_130207_XF_MetaG (SPAdes) (version 2) | ecosystem: Environmental > Aquatic > Freshwater > Lake...
GAAAATTAAAAAATCGGTCAATCCTATGAAAAAAAAAGCAAAGAATGGAACGGACGGCAGCGGGCAGACCTTTTCAGTCCTCGCGCCAGGCGCGCAGAGGGTATTGCTGCTGCTGGAATTTGAAAAACAGCTGCATCGGCTCCTGCTGATGAAGCCGTTGGCGGATGGATCATGGAATGTGTCGGTGCCCCTTCCGGCGGGGCTTTACCGCTACGGTTATATGGTGGATGGCAAACGGCGCGACGATCTGGTTAGCCCGGCTCATGCGGATTTTGCGCCGAAGGCTGGCACCGGGGAAGCCTTGCTGCGGTTGGTCCCGCAGGGCCAGCAGAATCAGGTCCGCGCCGCAGCGGTGCCAATCCGGTGTCTGCCCTCATCGCCCGCCGCCTGGAAGCTGGCGCCGGCATTGCCACCGGGATCCGTCCTGAAAACTCCCATTCACGCCCGATGAAAATCAAGCCGGGCTCAAAAAAGGGCAGGGTTGTCGTGGAGATGGAATCCCAAGGCGCCGGATGGATCCCGCCGCTGCCGTTTCAGCTCCAACGGATTCTGGTGCCGGTAGATTTCTCGGAGATGGCCGGGAAAGCGTTGCGATATGCCGTGCCTCTGGCCATCCCCTTCGACGCTGAAGTGGTGCTGCTGCATGTGCTGCAGCCTTACATCGTGTCCCCGGACCCCGGGTATCTGCCTCCGGAACTGGCCGTCAGTCAGCGTGAACTTCAGGAGTCTGCGCGGCAACAACTGGAAAAGCTCCGCATTGATGAGGTCGGCGCACGATTGCGCTCGCAGGTCCGCGTGCGCCTGGGGGTGGCATGGCAGGAGATCATCGCCGAAGCCGTGGACCTCCAGACGGATCTGATCATTCTTTCGACGCACGGTCGCACGGGGCTAAGCCATGCGCTGATGGGTAGTGTGGCTGAGCGGGTGGTCCGTCACGCTCCCTGCCCGGTATTGGTGGTCCGTGAACGGGAACGGGACTTTGTTCCGCTTCCGCCCCTGAATCGGCCGAAATAGCAGAGTCCATCGTCGCGCCAGTTCCTTAGCCGGACGGGTCGGGGAAGCCGGCGGAGGATTCCCAGTCCTCCGCTCCAGGATTTGTGTCCAGGGCCCTCAAATTTACATTGGCAAACTGTCCGCGGCTCTGATATAACACGTTTCCGCTTTTGGTTTGAAAGCGGCCGAACTTTAACTAAAACAATTTATGTCACAGCATCGTAGTCTCCGCGCGGCTTCCACCCTGGGTGGTAAGCGTAATGTCCTCAAGCGTTTTGAACGCACGGAAATCCTCAAAAAGCGGGGCCAGTGGAAAGACGGCGACCGCATCACGGGTCTCCGCAAGACGAAACCCGACGCCTGATTGAATTGCGGATGGCGCCGATGGGGTCGCGGCTTAAACGCCGTCCCTCACTCGGATTTATTTGCCATTTCTCAAATTTAGCCTCCGATTCACTGTGGTTCGTCTGCAAAAATTTCTCGCGGACGCCGGCGTCGCTTCCCGCCGCGCGGGTGAGAAGTTGATTCTGGACGGGCTGGTTCGTGTCAACGGACACATCGTCCGTCTGCTGGGGACCCGGGTGGATCCGGAGCGCGACGAGGTGGTGGTGGACGGTCGAATCGTCCGGGCCCGCCGCAAGGTGTATCTCGCTCTGAACAAGCCTCCCGGCTGTGTTTGTTCGCGCCGGGATGAGCATGACCGTCCGACGGTTTATGATTTGCTGCCCGAGGAATGGCAGGTGGTTCATTCCGTGGGTCGGCTGGATTTCAACAGCGAGGGGTTGATTTTTCTCACCAATGATGGACAATTCTCGCTGCGTCTGACGCATCCGCGCTATGGTGTCCGCAAGCGCTATCTGGCTACAGTGGAGGGGGAGGTGACCCGTCCGATGCTGGCGCTATTTGTCAGCGGGATCTGGCATGCGGGGGAAAAGCTCAAAGCGGACAAGGCGCACATTGTTTCCGGTAGCCGCACGCGGTGTGTGGTGGAGTTGGAATTGAGCGAGGGAAAAAACCGCGAGGTCCGTCGCCTGTTTGAGTCGCAGGCGGTGACGGTCAAGCGTTTGCAGCGTGTTCAGATCGGAAAAATCAAGCTGGGAGAACTCAAGCCTGGCAAATGGCGGGCATTGACAGCGGCGGAAATAAAAACTTTAATTTCTTAATTATGAAAACAAACAGCGGGTTGATTTTAGGAATGATGTTTGCGACGGCGGCCGTTGCGCAAACCAATCTGAATACGGCGGTGCCGGTCCAGCCGGCGCCGGTGGCATCCATGCCTGCGGCGGTCGTCCCCGCCGAGCCGGTCCAGAAAGTGGCCCCGGTGAAGCATCGGAAAGCGGCGGCCCCGAAAAAGGCCCCCCTGAACGAGCCGACGGTTGCGCTCCTGCCGGGCACTGCGGAAGTGGCGTCCCCCAATTTAAATGTCCGCGGGCAGGCCGGTCTGAAAGGGGAAGTTGTGGCCCGTCTCAAGCAGGGTTCGTCCGTGACGGTATTGAGCCAGATCACCTTGGACCGGCATGCTTCGGGCGAGCCCGCTCAATGGGCCAGGATCGCGCTGCCCGCCAGCACGCCTGTCTGGGTCCACAGCACGTTCATCGATCCGGCCAGCAAAACGGTGGTGCCGAAAAAGCTGAATCTGCGCGCCGGCCCGGGTGAGAATTTCAGCGTGCTCGGCGTTTTGGAGCGCGGGGCTGCCGTCCAGGAAATCACCTCAAAGAAGGGATGGACGCAAATCCAGCCGCCGGCCTCCGCCTGCGCTTTTGTGGCCGCCATGTATTTGAAGCAGGAATCGTCGGGAGCGATGGCCACCAACGTGGCCTCCTCCACGGAAACCGCCCCGGTTCCGGCCCCCGTCCTGACCCCCGTGGTGGAAGCCGCCCCGATTGTGACCGAACCCGCTCCGCCGGTCCCGGCAGCGACGCCGGAGTCGGCCGTGCCCGCCCTGGTGGAAACGAATCTGGCCGTTGTGGACACCAATCCCCCGCCGCCCCGCATCGTCTCGCACGAAGGGGTGGTGCGTTCGGTGACCAGCATCATTGCCCCGACAGCCTACGTGCTGTGTGACGCCGTGACCGGGCGGGAGATCAATTATCTTTACACCACCTCTACCAATCTGGATGTCAGCCGATACAACGGCATGCACATCGTGGTGACGGGCGAGGAGGGTTTGGCGGAGCGCTGGAAAGAAACTCCCGTGCTGACCATTCAGCGCATTGAGGTGCTGAATTCTGATTCTTCCTCCACCACTAGCAAACGCCTTGACTATCGCATCCCCAGACAAATTAATTGACGGCCGCGCCATTGCCGCGCTGATTCATCGAGAGCTGGCGCAGCGCGTGGCGGAGTTGAGAAAACACGGAACGGTTCCCGGCCTGGCCTTCGTGCGCGTCGGCGAAGATCCCGCCTCGCGGGTTTACGTAGGGCGGAAGGAGAAAGCTTGTGCCGATCTGGGCATTGTCTCCCAGACCCATGTTTTACCGGAAAAAACTCCGGAAACGGAGCTGTTATCCCTGATCGCGCAACTCAATGCCGATCCCCGTTTGCATGGCATCCTCGTGCAGGCCCCGTTGCCGAAGCCCATCCGCGAGTCGGTCGTGTACGCCGCCGTCCTCCCGCACAAGGATGTGGACGGCTTTCATCCGATGAATGTCGGCAAACTCATGCTCGGGGACACCACGGGTTTTCGTCCCTGCACCCCGGCGGGCATCTGCGAGCTGCTGGTGCGTTCCCAGGTTTCAACCGACGGCGCGGAAGTCGTCATTCTTGGCCGAGGCAACATTGTGGGCAAGCCGATGGCCGCCCTGCTGTGCCAGAAGGGCGCGGGCGCCAACGCGACGGTCACGCTCTGTCATTCCGCCACACGGGATATCGCCGCGCACTGCCGCCGCGCGGATATTCTGATTGCGGCGCTGGGTGTGCCTGAATTTGTGAAGGCCGACATGGTCCGACCGGGGGCCGTGGTGATTGATGTGGGCGTCAACCGGGTGGAGGGACGGCTGGTCGGCGATGTGGATTTTGCCGAAGTCCTGAAGGTGGCTGGAAAGATCACACCCAACCCCGGTGGCGTCGGCCCGATGACGATTGCGATGCTGCTGCAAAACACCGTGCGTGCCGCGGAGCTGGCCCTCTGATGAACTCGACTTGTCAGGGATCCATCCGGTGCCGGCAAAGCCCCGTCTCTTCGCATTTCCCGCGGTCTTTGGTCCTAGTTCGCTAAAATAATTTATGAATCCGACTCGAATACTCCCTGACCTGCAATCCTCGCTGTTGTGCGAGGAAGTCCGTCAGGAGGCCAACGGCAATTTTTTCCTGATTGGCGTGATCACCCTGATTCGTGTCCCACAGCTACCGGTCGTGGCCGCGCGGCTGTGTGTGTTCAACCGCTGGACGGCGGGGCTCGGACAATTCAAGGAAACCGTGCGTCTCATCGCCCCCGATCAGACCACCGTCCTCCGGAAGGCGGAGATGAAATTTGAGCTGCGCGACGCCGCATTGAATTCGACGAATGTCACGGTTTTCGGCCAGCTGGAATTGAAGGCTCCCGGAACCTATTTCATCGAGGTCATTGTGGACGATGTGATGAAGCTGCGCTACCCCGTGCCGGTTTTTCTGACGCCGCCGTCTGCACCGAACCAGCCCGTGCCCCCGGCCAGCCCGGCGGCCTGAATCGGAGGGATGCCTTGCGGTCCAAGCCGTTGCCGAACTGGTGGGCGGGGCGGCTCCAAAGGTTTTGCATGTCGGTGCCAAGATGAACTCTGATCGATCCAACCTGTGAAGGCCGGGAGCAAACCGTTCGCCTCGGAGCCGTTCACGCCGCGCGGGGTAGCCTCCTTTGCCCATGCGCCTGCGACCCGTCTGCTGCTGTTTCAATTACTCGTCGCTCTCACGGCCGCCTCCTTCGTCGTCTGGTTTATCATGGACAGTGTTTTTCCGGTTATTCAGTCGGCGGTTCAAACTCTGCCCGCTGCCGGCGAGGTCCGCTCCGCCCAACTCGACTGGCGTGGGGATTCGCCCCGGCTGCTCGCCGAGGGGCGGATACTGGCGTTGGGGGTCGATCTGAATCATAGCGGCAATATCCATTCCACCGCCGACGTGCAGATTGAATTCGGGCGGGAGGAGATCTGGGCCCTCTCGCTCTTGGGCTATCTGGAATTGCCCTATCCGGCCGGACCCCCGTTTGCCTTCAATCGCACGGAACTGGAACCGCTCTGGGGTGCGTGGCGATCCACGATTTTGTTTTTCGTTGCGCTGGTCGCCGTGATCAGTCTGCTGGCGGGCTGGTGGCTGCTGGCGACGCTCTATTGTGTGCCGGTGTGGGTGCTCGGTTTTTTTGCAAACCGGGATTTAAATTTACGCCGGGCCTTGAAATTATCTGCGGCGGCGCTGCTGCCAGGAGCCTTGCTGCTGGCGACAGGTATTCTGCTTTATAATTTTGGCGCGGTGGATCTGGTGCAGTTCGGGTTCATTTTCGGCGCCCATCTGGTGCTCGGCTGGATCTACCTGTTTGTCAGCCTCCTATTTGTGCCTGCCCATCCCACTGCCGGGTCGGTGGGGAACCCCTTTGCGCCTCTCCTTTGAGAGTCCGATCAGTCTGAGGATCGAATTGCGCCAGGGAGACGGAATACTGTGGAGTGCGGGCTGGGTTTTCGGCGACTTGACCCTTCTGGGTGCGGGCTTTAGGCTCGAGGTATGGCCAATGCCAAAAAGAAACGCAAAGCCACCCTTTTCGGTCTGGGTCTGGATTCGGACGGCAGCAAGCGCGTCACCACCGGGCCGAATTTTGCTCTGGTCGGGGGCACTCGGGAGACCCACGAGGTGATGACGGAGAAGGCGATCAAGATCAACGAACAGCTCAAGGCGCGCGGCAAGCAGTTGGAGGAGGTCAGCCGCGAGGAGTTCGATGACATCGCCCATGAGGTGGGGCTGAAGCAGATCCAGCTCCCCGAGAAATAAGCGCTGAGCCCAGCCCCGCTCCGGAGGCTGGTTCGCCGGGTCGCTTGTCCTTTTTTAGCCGTGCGGAAAGGGAATCATAAATTCAAATTAATATGAAAACTGTCATCCATTGGTTCCGGCGCGACTTGCGCGTTTCCGACAATGTGGCGCTGAGCGAGGCGTCCCGGCGTGCGGAAAGAGTCATCCCGGTTTTTATTTTTGAGGATGCCTTCCGCACGGGTCCGGATGTGGGCGCGGCGCGGCTGGCTTTTTTGCTGCAGTCCGTGGAGGCGCTGCGTAAGAATCTGGCGGAACTGGGCCGCACGCTGATCATCCGCTGTGGGAAGTCCGAGGAGGTTTTGCCGCGACTATGCGCGGAGGCGGGCGCGCAGGCGGTCTTCGCCAACAAGCGCTATGAGCCCTATGCCCAGCGGCGCGACGAACAGCTGGTCGGTCTTTTAAATGCCGCCGGGTTCGGCTTTGAGCTGTTCAAGGACGCCGTCGTCTGGGAGGAGTCGGAAATACTCACCCAGGCTGGCAAGCCCTACACAGTTTTTACGCCCTATTCTCGGGCGTGGAAAGCCCGACCCCTCCCGCCGCCCAAGGAGAAATTAAAAGCCGTCTCCCAGACGAGTCCGGTCCCCAGCCTGCCGTCCGATACGCTGCCGTCGACGACGGAGGAGATGGGGTATCCGCTCACGCAGACGATTCCGCCCGGCGGCGAGCGCGCGGCGCTGGAGTTGTTGCGCCGCTTCATGGCCGGGCCGGTGGATGCCTACGCCGAAAGCCGGAATTTTCCAGCGGTGGACGGCACCTCCCGTCTTTCGCCGCATCTCCGCGCCGGAACAATAGGGGTCCGCACGATCCTTGCGGAACTGAATCTAGCACGGGACAAGAAAGCGCTCCGTCCGCCGCCGTCCGCCGGATCGGTCAATGGCGCTGACATTTTCCTGAATGAATTAATCTGGCGTGAATTTTATTTGCAGGTGTTGCACCACTTTCCGCATGTGACCCGGGGCGCGTTCCGGCCTGAATACGACAGGGTGGCGTGGTCGGAGAATCAGGAGCATTTTCAGGCGTGGTGCGAGGGTCGCACGGGCTATCCCATCGTGGATGCGGCCATGCGTTGTCTCAACGCCACCGGCATGATGCACAACCGGCTGCGCATGATAGTGGCGATGTTTCTGACCAAGGACCTGCTCCTGCACTGGCAGTGGGGGGAGCGCTATTTCATGCGGCAGCTGGTGGACGGCGACATGGCGGCCAACAACGGCGGCTGGCAATGGAGTGCGGGCACGGGCACGGATGCGGCGCCATATTTTAGAATTTTCAACCCGGTGACCCAGGGTGAAAAGTTTGATGCGGAAGGGAAATTTGTGCGGCAATGGATTCCCGAGCTTGCCGCCTTTCCGGACGACGTGATTCATCAGCCGTGGGAAAATCCGCTGCTGTTGAGCCGGTCTCACTACCCGCAGCGGATCGTCTTGCACGAGGAGCAACGGGTGAAGTGTCTGGCGCTCTTCAAGGCAGTGAAATAAATGGGTCTTGCTGGCAGTGGGTGCGCCGCAGTCAGGCTGGAAATCCTCTGAATGAATCCATCAGTATCTCTTTTTGGGGATGCCTGTGAAAATCATTTCACGCTGGCATCCCCATATTCCTCGACAATGGCCAGTAGCGGGTGTGTGTCGGCGCCCTGAGGATTTCCTTTCTCTCGTTCCAAGGCGGTTTTGGCGGCCAACAGGATTTGTTCGCGGTGGGTTCCGGGTTCCTGCAATTTCAGTTGGGCTGCCAGTAGGGCGATCTCGTTGGGATCGTGCGTGGTTTGCAGCAACTGGGACTCCAGCTCCACGTTTTCAGGATCGGGAATGTTGAACAAGACCTTGATAAACTCCCTGCGCAGGGTTGTCTCTCCTGACGGCAAGGCGCTCGGGTTTGAATCGAGCCTGACATCAGCACGGCTCCGGAAAAAATCCTGGAGTGCGAGAATTGCCGCCGTGCCCAGTTCGGTCAATTCCTCAAGCTGACGGTTCCATTCGGCCACCGCATCCGGTGTGCGGGTGCTGGCTAGCAAATCCGCCCGGCTCAGGTTTCTTACCAGTTCTCTGGCATGCCCCAACGGGCCGGCTTTTGTTCTGAGAGCTTCCAACGGAAGGATGTTCTGAGGCGGGTAGACGGGATTCTGGCTGGTCATTGACATCGTATCTGGATCGCCCGCGTGGATGCCGGCTGTATTCTGAAATGGTGGCATCTGAGGGGCTTCGTGGGCGGTCTGGTCCATTGAATTGAGCCGATCTGAACGAGAGCTAACCCAGGCCAGGGTCACAGCGCCCAGTCCGATGACGGTGAAAAGGGTCAAAACTCCTTTTCTGGCCGGGGGTGGTAGGATTTGGGGGTGTTTTTCAGATTTCATCAGGGTCATGTGTCTTCCTCTACTCGGTGGGGTAAATGTAAACCATTCTGCTAATTCTCTGAGGCGGCGCGCATAGGTTCCTGAGCCCCATTTCGTCGCAAGAGCCCGATGATTTCCTGGTTGCCCCCTGCCAAGGCCTCCTCCAGCGCGGTTTCGCCGGCGCTGTCTTTCGCGTTGGCATCGGCCTGTCTGGCCAGAAGCAATGCGACCATCCCCTGGTTGTCGGATAGGACTGCCTTGAATAAGAGGGGTAATTCTAGCTCATCCCGGAGGTTGGGGTTCGAGCCGGATTTCAATAAAACATCCGCTGTCGCAAGATGACCGTGAATCACGGCCAGCCGCAGCGGCGTCCACCCGAACTTCGGATCCTTGAGATTGTAATCCGCCCCGTTTGCCAGCAATACCGCCGCCCCGTCGCTTTTGTCAAACATGGCCGCCCAGTGCAGCGCTGTGAATCCTTCCAGGTCCAGCCCATTGACCTCGGCCTTTTGGGCAATCAGGAACTGCACCATGTCGTTTTGGCCGTTGAGGGCGGCCCAATGCAAGGCGGCTTTGCCGCCGTGATCCCTGAGGTTGACCCGTTTTGGGTCCTGCTTCAAGAGGGCCGCGACGATGTTGGTGTGACCGGCAATCGCCGCTGTAAAAATATCTTCGGGGGCGTCTTTTTTCAGCAGGAAAACCGCCGCCTTCTTTTCACTGCGTGGGACGGCGTGGGTCAGCACCATCTGCTCCCTGCCGACAGTGTGATTGATTTCCCGAGAATTGGTTCCGAGAGAGAGCCTCTCTTCATTCCTATCACCCGGGTCGGTCATTTTATCTACCCCGGCTCCTGGAAGGATGGATCAGCATCCCATGAAAGTCAGGGTCAGGACCGTTCCTGTTTGAAGAAGGCGATGGGAAAACTTCTTTTCCGATATCACCTGATTCCGGCGCTTGAGTTGTTGGAGAGGATACATCTTGGGTTGGGATTGAGGTTGGGATTGAGGTTGGGAGAGAGTTGTGGCGTCGGGTTTACAGTGGGTTTTATCGGAGGATTGCATCGCGCCGGTTGTGAAATTGAGCCGGGAGCGGAAAAGTCCGCCCCGGTTTTCCGGGGCGGACGGGTTCTGTATGGAAGCATCAGGGTAGGGTGATGGTCCCGCAAGCCTGGCCCACATCGCCGCCTGACTTGTTCTGGTCGCCATCATGCACCATGAAGTAGAGGCGGTAGGTGTGGCCGCTCTTCAGCGCCAGTCCCAAGTTATCTTTTAAGTCGGAGACATTCCACCGCACCTCGGAGCTGTAACCTTGATCCTTCAAAGGCGCGGGCAAAAGAAACGGATCGCTGCCGGACCCCAGATTCAAGTTGTTCTTCGCCGGGTTGATGTCCGGTGTGACAGTGAACACATTCGGCGTGACGGTTTTGTCGAGCTTGGCGACGGCTCCTTTCCAGGTTCCAAAGACCGCGGAGGGCGGTTGCGGGGTGCCGCCATACTGCCAGTCGCCGGCCAGCGGATTCCCTGGACTTGTGATGTCGGTTACGAACATGGCGGGGAACATCGGGCGTCCGGACACGTCCACCCCGCCCTGGGCCATAGTGGCACCCACCGCCGGGTTGGTCGCGCCGCCCGGGTTCGAGCTCAGGGTCTTCATGGCGTAATTGTTTGTCGTTAGAGTGACAACCGTTCCGGATTTGGTTTTGGTGATCAACTGACGAATGCCCAGAGTCATGGCGTGTTCGTCGTTGTAGAAGACCTGCACCTGAGTCGGCACGCAATTTGAGACGGTCTTGATAACGCTGGCCACCAGGCATTCCGGTTCGTTGAAATCAATGCTGGTGAGCAGATTGGTGCTGGCAAAGGGATAAGGGGGGGTGCAGGAGCCCAGTTCGGTGCAAGGCCGCGGCGGGCCGAAACAGACCCGGGCGCTGTTAGTGGCCGAGGCGATCAGGGTGCTTCCTTGCAGAGCGAAGGCAAATGCGGTGTTGATCACGCAATCGCAGACGTTGGTGGGATAGACGGCGTTGCTGCCGATTTTCGGGGGCGAATTGTGCACCAGCGGGATGGTCACGCTGCCGAACCCGTTGGTCCCAAAAGCGCTTTTGCTGATTACGACCCGGTAGCCGTCCACGTAGTTCCAGTTGGGATTGGATCCCTCGGGCAGCGGCGAATTGACCGTGAACCCACTCTGATATGCCGGTAGGTTGAGGGTGTCCGAGAAGGTCGTCTGAACACTTAGAACGGAGTTCGAATTGCCGACAAGCATTTTGCCATCCCCTCCGTTCGGCCCCAAAGTGCCGTAGCTGGATGGGTAGTTGACGGTGAGTCCGTTTCCGAACTTCGCGCTGGTTGCCGCAGAAATGTAATCGCAATTGAAATCCAACACCACGGTGCCTTTTGTATCCCGGAAACTGAATTCCGCCTTGTCGCTTCCGGTCAAGTCCGTGAATTTATGGCCGCCCGTCCAGCCGACGGCACCAGTGCCGTAGGTGTTGTCAACCAGGCTGCGCGATTGCAGGTAGATGACCTCGATGTTGCCGTTGGTCAGCACGTTGATCGAGAGCGTTCCCGCCGGCGTGTTGGTGCCGCCCACGATGGTGCACAGGGGCACGGTGATGTGCGGAATGGCGAACTGGGTTCCTTGCCCGGCCGCCAACGTGAAGGGGGCGGCGTTCACAAAGTAATCGTCGTTTGGATCGGCAGGCGTGCCGTTGTCGTCCACGATGTTGAGGTTGGTCAGATTGATGTTTCCGGTGTTCGTCACGGCGTAGGAATAGGTCACCGGTTGCCCCGGCAGGGCATTGGTGGCCGACGCGGTCTTAAGCAGTTGCAAGCCGGGTTGTGATGAGGAGGCACCGGACAGGTTGGCGTCGAAGCCGCTGGACCCGGCGGTGGCGTGGCTGATCACCGTTTCCAGAGTGAGTGAATAGGAGGGGCCGCCTGGATTGCCTGAGACGCTCTGGTTGTCGCTGAAGGGGGAGGTTGAAAAAACTCCCTGACTGGTCACAACAGTGGTCTTGGCGAAATTGGCATTCCCCGGGTCGACGTAGGTGTTATACGACACACTGCCCACGGTCGTCCCGCCAATGGAGGCGATAAAGGACACGGGTGCGGGCGCCGTGAAATCGGTGTCGGATAATTGAATCGTCAGCGTGCCTGGGCCTGACGAGAAATCCTTGGTATTGATGTCCAATTGGGGTGCAGCCGCCGAACCCAGGGACGGTTTGGAGACCCCGCCAGACATATTGAAATACCAATTGTCTCCGACGGCGCCACTGTAACCGATCGCGCCAACATTGGGGTTGGAATCGCCGGCCCCATTGTCGGTGACCAGCACCGTGTTGCCGAGGTTGTCCGTCAGCTTGAGTTGCAAGGCGGCGTGGGCTTGGGGCGCGACAGCCCAGAACATCAGGGCCATCAGTGGAGTCAAAATGCATATTTTTTTTGTCATGGCGTCTTCCTTTCTTTGTAGATAACCGTTTGTTTTTTTAATTTGAGGTTTTTGGATTCGAACACGGGTCCGTTGCATGGATCCGTTTTTTTGCCGCTCCTTCTCCGCCCGCTGTTCCTCTGCTCCTTTTCAACCAACCCACCCGCCGGCCTGCCGTCCGACCCGTCACGGGACCAGAACGGACTTCCTATCCTTTTGTAATCTGCAGGCCCCCGCAATGCCGAGCAACCCCGCACCGAGCAGCAGGAAAGTGCTGCCGCTATCGGGGACCACTCCCAATAATTGAGCGTCTCCACTCGACAATCCTGCGCCATTGTGATGCAGAACCAGCATTTCCGTCAGCGAATACGGGGGCGGGAGGGCTCCCGCCGCCGCGGTGCCCGTGCCGCTGAAGCCGCCTGGCGTCGTGAAAAGCATCGCCGCCGTCAGGACCGTGGGCGCTGGAACCGCGTTGGCGAGGCTGTAAAACGTCGAATAGGAGAGGCTCCCGCCGCCGGTGTTGAGGGTGCCGCCAATGTCGGCCTTGAAGGCGCCGGAAGAGGGGCCGAAATCCGTGTCGCTCCATTTCACGGTTAAAGTGCCCGCCCCGGAGCTGGTGCTCGAGAAACTTAAAGACATGGCGGGCACCGCAGCGGAACCTTGGAAAGGCTTGGTGACCCCCAGTTCCATCGTGAGGGACCAGACCCCGATGGAGCCATTCCAACATACGGTGCCGAGCGGGGCAACCGAGTACGAGGTGGTCGAGACGCTGCCGGCAATAGTGGGTGTCCCCCCTCCAATCAACGAGACCGTGTTGCCCGCCCCATCATCCAGGGTCATCAGGGGAATTGCGCTGGCGACAGGGCCGATTCCCAAGGATAATCCGCCCACCAGTACACCGACTTGCAATAAATTGATTTTCATAGAGCCTCCTAGGATACGTTTGTTGGTTTGCCTTCCATTTGTGTGAAGTGTTTCATCCCCCGGTGAAACAGGACCCCGTAAGCCTGATCCATGCCAACGCCTTAAAAAAAGTTTCAAATTACCTAACTTACTAAAGGTGAGCATCTTAAAATTTAATTCCGGGGGGCAACTCCACTGCCGTCGCTCTAAAAAGATGTAAAGCATTCCGGCGTTTTTCTGAATCGCCCTGGTCCTTAAAATATTTAATTCATTGTGACTAGGCGGGTTGCGTTTTGATCTGAAAAGTGTTCGGGAAGTTTCCATTTTCGCTGGTCATTGGTCATTTGAAACGGGGCGTGTCTGGTTGGGTGCATATCGGGTGGGGATGCGTCCATCTCGGAGCAGGGAAAGGGCGAGCGGTTCGGAGTGAGTACCCCTGCGATTTTTTTGGCCTGGGGCTTTTTTTGTGGTATAAATTCTGCTCATGTAGGCCAGAGACCCCCGCGCAAGGCAGCGATTCCGCAAGGTTTTAGAGAAGTGCTTGATAGCGTTGGGGGTTTGAGGAGATTCGGTTTGGCGCAGATTCTTTTTGCTTGCCAAGAAAGCCGGTTTTCATTATCTTCCCCATGAAAATGGCT
>Ga0209086_10002872_pt1 | contig 13265 bp, 12 predicted proteins | sample M_130207_XF_Meta_FD_187312 | JGI IMG/M metagenome (GOLD analysis project Ga0209086, IMG submission 187312) | Freshwater microbial communities from Lake Montjoie, Canada to study carbon cycling - M_130207_XF_MetaG (SPAdes) (version 2) | ecosystem: Environmental > Aquatic > Freshwater > Lake...
GGTGATACAGGTGATACAGGTGATACAGGTGCTACAGGTGCTACAGGTGCTACAGGTGCTACAGGCGCAACAGGTGCAACAGGTGATACAGGTGATACAGGTTCTACAGGTGCTACAGGTACTACAGGTGCTACAGGCGCAACAGGTGCAACAGGTGATACAGGTGATACAGGCGCTACAGGTGCAACAGGTGATACAGGTGATACAGGTGATACAGGTGCAACAGGTGATACAGGTGATACAGGCGCTACAGGTGCAACAGGTGCAACAGGTGATACAGGTGATACAGGTGCAACAGGTGATACAGGTGATACAGGTGCAACAGGTGCAACAGGTGCAACAGGTGATACAGGTGATACAGGTGCAACAGGTGCTACAGGTGATACAGGTGCAACAGGTGCAACAGGTGCAACAGGTGATACCGGTGATACAGGTGCAACAGGTGATACAGGTGATACAGGCGCTACAGGCCCCACAGGTGACACAGGTGCTACAGGTGCTACAGGTGCTACAGGTGCAACTGGTGCAACTGGTACTACAGGTGCAACTGGTGCAACAGGTGCAATAGGTGCTACAGGTAATCAAGGAGACACTGGTCCAACAGGTGTTACAGGCACTACAGGTGCTATAGGTGCTACAGGTGATACAGGTACTACAGGTTCTACAGGTACTACAGGCGCAACAGGAAGTAAAGGAGCCACAGGATCAACCGGTTCAACAGGACAAACAGGTGATTCGGGTGTAACTGGTGCTAAAGGCAGTACCGGTGCTTCCATAATAGGACCCACAGGAGATACAGGAGCTACAGGTCCAAAAGGTGACACGGGACCCTCTAGCAAAGGCGCAACAGGTGACACGGGTGCAGCGGGCGCAACTGGTGCGACAGGTATTGCCGGTGTCACAGGCCCTCAAGGAATTGTAGGTTCAACAGGTGCAGGTGCTACAGGAGCAACAGGTGCAACTGGTTCTAAAGGTTCTACGGGTCCCGATGGTGATACAGGAACTGCCGCAACAGGGGCAACTGGTCCGGCTGGTGCAAACGGAACAACTGGCACAAATGGAGCAACTGGAGCAACTGGAATAAACGGTTCAACCGGTATAAATGGTTCAACAGGTATAAATGGTTCAACAGGAACAACAGGAACAACAGGAACAACAGGACCAGCTGGCATAAATGGATCAACGGGCATAAATGGAACAACTGGTATAAATGGATCAACAGGAGCAACTGGAACAACAGGACCAGCTGGCATAAATGGATCAACGGGCATAAATGGGACAACGGGTGTAAATGGATCAACAGGAGCGACGGGAGAAATAGGCACAACAGGCACAATAGGTGCAACAGGTGCAACAGGTGCAACAGGTGCAACAGGTGCAACAGGCACAACAGGCACAACAGGTGCAACAGGACCAAAGGGTGACTCAGGAGAAATACCATTACCGGTATATACCGCAACTGCTACTGCTACTGCACAAGCATATTCCAAATATAATCCCACAATTCCTATTTCAGGTTCAGGTTCAGGTTCAGCAAGTGGTAATTCTTCTTTAGAAGAAATAATTGCTCTTGCTCAACAAATTGCTTTGCAAAATGCGCAAGATGCAGCCCAATATAGTGCGAGCATTGTAGATCAAACGATTGAAATTATATTATCTTTACCTGGAAAAACAAATACAACAAAATAAATGAATACCACAAAATGCAAGATTTTGTTATTTTGTAAAAAAATATAAACAAAGATTCATATATGTATAAAAATGACATATATGAATGAGTTACCAGATTTGCACTGCATTCTAGGATCCATTCTTTTTGAAGAAGAGTCTAGTTTTTTCACAGAAGAATATATAGATGATTTTATCGAAACCGTGCTTCATATGTTTGACGAATATTTGTCAAATTGTCCAACTCTCTTTTCCGAACCAGATTTTGAAGTTATTTTGTTTGAAGAGGTCAAAGAATTATTAGAGATTCAATTTGAAAACAATTCAGAAATATTAAATGACGAGTTATTAGAAGATGATTTAAACAACCTATTAGAATTTACGTTTCAAATATACTTATCTACATTCGGACAAGAAAGGTCCATAAAAATACTTGAAATTTATAATTCATTTATTCAAAAATCAACACTTATAGAAGAAAAAATAAATAAATTAAGAAATGCACCACAACCAACTCAACGCACCAATGAATGGTATCAATTCAGACATAATCTTATCACTGCAAGTAATGCTTACAAAGCATTTGAAAGCCAATCCACAATCAATCAGCTTATTTATGACAAATGCCAGCCATTAAAAACAAATTCGGAAGAAGATGCAGAAGTGAAACTAGTGAATACCAATACTCCACTACATTGGGGTCAAAAATATGAACCACTTTCCGTAATGTTTTATGAAAAAAAGTACAATACCCAAGTAGAAGATTTTGGTTGCATTCAGCACAACCGTTATTCTTTTATAGGAGCCTCGCCGGATGGAATTATTTCAAAAAAAGATTCCGACCGTTATGGAAGAATGCTTGAAATTAAAAACGTGGTAAATCGCGAAATAACAGGAATACCAAAAAAAGAATACTGGGTTCAAATGCAGTTGCAAATGGAAGTGTGTGATTTAGATGAATGTGATTTTTTAGAAACAAAATTTATAGAATACCCAGACAAAGAGGCATTTTATAAAGACAATGATAATAAACCTGATAATAATAAAAATATCGATGATAATGATTTAACAATATCATCCGATGGTAAGTTAAAAGGTATTATTTTACAATTTCATACAAAAGAAGGAAAACCTTTTTACAGTTATAAACCTCTAAACCTAACAACATCTCAACAAATATGCTTGTGGGAAGAGTCTCAACTTGAAAAATATGAATCAGAACCATATCGTTACACTTTTATGAAATTTATTTATTGGAAATTAGAAATAGTAAGTTGTGTTTTAGTAATAAGAAACAAAGAATGGTTTCAAAGCAACGTTGGACAATTAGAAAAAGTGTGGCGAATTATCGAACATGAACGTATTCATGGGTATGAACATCGAGCACCAAATAAAAAGATAAAAAAAGAATTAAAACAAAATGAAATTGTAGAAACAAAATGCTTGCTTACTGTAAAAAAGGTATAATAAGCCATAATAAAAACCTAATATAAAATATTTGTCACATCCGTTCTAAATGGCAACAAATTTACGTCAGTAGTAAAATAACCAACACGTGTCCCACATTCCGGATCAACCGGAGGCAAAGGAACAATTATATTTGATTGATTTTTTTTCTCCTTGTATAAAGCTCCGCACATACTCGCAGGAGTACATCTACCTTCGTCAGGATTATTCACATATCTTAAATTATTGGTTATTTGTTCATAAGACCCCACTTCAAATGTCGGATAATGCCACCATATTTTATCTGCACCCAAATTAGATATTCCATTTCTGCCTGTAATGGGAAATTCACCCTCTACTAAAGGGTCATTTTCTGTCATTGGAAAACTATTTACTGGAAGTTTTGCATCGGATAAATATGGGAAATGACTTTCGTTTTCTTCTAAAGTATAATTATCGAATTTTTCCAACATATATGGTTGTTCCATGTGATTCAAAGTATAATGCATTAGTAAAACAACTACTAACAATCCAATAAAAATATATAATTCACAATTCATATATATATTTTATATTTTTTTATATTTGTATTTTTTTGTTTTGTTTTATTTTTTGTTTTATTTTTTGTTTTTCAATACTTTATAATAAATTTATAAAATTGGTTTAAAACTATTTTATAAATTTATACATTATGGAGAATATGAACAATATGAGTAATACGACTAATACTGATACATCGATTGAAATGCGTGTTACAAAGCGTAATGGAGAATTAGAAGACATCTCCTTTGACAAAATTCTCAATCGAATTAAAAAATTGGGACAAGAAGCCAACATTCAAATTAATTACTCAGCTCTAGTAATGAAAGTGATTGACCAGCTTTTTGACAAAATTGAGACCACAAAAATAGATGAACTCGCCGCAGAACAATGCGCATCATTGTCAACACTGCATCCCGATTACGGTGTTCTAGCCGCAAGGATTGTCGTGTCTAATCACCAGAAAAACACAGAGCCTCGTTTTTCCAAAGTAATGAAACAATTGTATGAATTTAAAAATATTCATGGAACCCAGAAACCTCTTGTTTCGTCACAGTTGTGGGAATTTATACTCATGTACACTCCAGAAATAAATAATATGATTGCCGACGAAAGAGATTATTTGATTGACTATTTTGGTTTCAAAACGTTGGAACGCGCATATCTTTTTAGAATAGACAATATCGTCGTAGAGAGAATTCAGCACATGTGGATGCGCGTTGCCATCGGCATTCATGGAGACATCACAAATCCAAACAGTTTAAACTTGATAAAAGAAACCTATGACCTAATGTCACAAAAATATTTTACACATGCAACCCCAACGCTTTTCAATGCAGGAACGCCTAGACCACAATTATCAAGTTGTTATTTAATTGCAATGGAAGATGACAGTATTGACGGTATTTACGATACATTGAAAGACTGTGCACAAATATCAAAATATTCAGGGGGGATCGGGCTCCATATACACAACATCCGAGCCAAAGGTTCGCACATTCAAGGCACCAACGGAAAAACTGATGGACTTGTGCCGATGCTTCGTGTGTTCAATAGCACCGCTAGATATGTGAATCAATGTTTTACACCTGATTCATGGGTGTATTCCAAAAATGGACCGAAACAATTCAAACATGTGGAAACAAGCGACGAATTAGTAACTATTGATGGACAATTTAAGAAAGTGAATGAAGTCATTATAAATAAAGTGGATAAGGAAATATTAGAAATACGAATCACAAATTCCATCTTTCCAATTCAGGTGACAAAGGAACATCATTTGTATTTAATAAAAAATCAAAAGAAAATCACCAATTTTTCACTTATAAAAAATAGATTAGAAAAAAAGATTATCCAACCGGACTATTATGCTGCATCAGAATTAGATGAAAATGATTTAGTTGGGTTTCCCATTCCGACATACGAAGAAAACGATGGTATAGATGATTTGGACTTTTATAAATTTTACGGGATTATGTTAGGCGATGGTAATATTTGTAAAAATAATAAAGAAAGCGGTGTAACATTAGGCATCGAACGAAAGCAAGAATTAATTGATTTTACCAAAGCACATCTAACTAAATTAAATGTAACCTTTTGGGAAAGTGAAAGCTTTGGCTCTCGCAGCATCCGATGGTCAAACGGAAATAATGAGAAGCTGAATATTTACAGATATTTTATTTACAATGATAAAGATGAAAAAAGAATACACGAGTCTTTTTTACATTTACCAAAAAACAAAACGTTAAAATTGATCGAGGGTTTATTGAAAACAGATGGATCCAATTTGAAAGAACTGTGCTTTTATAATTCTTCTCTAGAATTGGTGATGCAACTCAGGTATTTACTTTTAAGAATTGGCGTATTAACTTCTGGAAATGTGCGAAACGATATTGGCGAATGTCACGAAACCATGCACGGAAGAACCATTACAACCAGAAAAATGAAATATACCTTGCAAATTCCCAAACATCCGAATTTATCCAGCGTTATAAATTACAAAACAAGTGGAAAATATTTCAAATATTTCGAGTGGAATGGTTTATTATGGGGAAGAATCAAAAGTATCAACACTGCAAACTATAGTGGAGATGTCTATGATTTTAACATGATGGACAATCACAATTATTTGACAGATATGGGACTGGTGCATAATTCGGGAAAAAGGAACGGGTCTTTTGCCATTTACTTGGAGCCATGGCATGCTGACATAGAAGATTTTTTGGAATTGAAAAAAAATCATGGCGACGAAGAATTGAAAGCGCGCGATCTTTTTTATGCACTATGGGTTCCAGATCTTTTCATGGAACGCGTAAAAAACAACGCAAAATGGTCGCTGTTTTGTCCCAATGAATGTCCTAATCTAGCCAATGTGCATAGTGAGCAATTTGTTACACTCTATGAAAAGTACGAAATCGCTGGAAAATCGCGAAAAACGATTAATGCTCGCGATTTGTGGTTTAAAATTTTGGATGCGCAAATGGAAACAGGAACTCCCTATATTCTTTTTAAGGATGCCGCAAACAAAAAATCTAACCAGCAAAACTTGGGCACCATTAAAAGCTCTAATTTGTGTACTGAAATCATAGAATATTCTGATGACAAAGAAACCGCGGTATGTAATTTAGCTTCCATCGGATTGCCAACTTTCGTCGACCCAGAGAGCAAAAAGTTCGATTACGAAAAGCTACATCATGTTACGAAAGTCGTGACAAACAATTTGAATCGAGTTATTGATATCAACTTTTACCCAACAAAAAAAACCGAAACAAGTAATTTCAATCATCGACCCATTGGTCTCGGAGTGCAAGGGTTGGCAGATGCTTTCTTGCTTATGGATTTGCCTTTTCATTCCGAAGAGGCGAAAGAAGTAAATAAGCTTATTTTCGAAACCATTTATCACGCGGCTCTTGAACAAAGCAACGAGCAAGCGATAGAACGCTATAAAAAAATAACAAAAACAAATGTATTCGATATTCAAAAAGATGGAGGAATATGCGATTTGTTCAACGTAAATGAAATGAAAGCGTTTAAAATATATTCTGCAAACTCACAAGAAGATTTGATAAATAATTTTCATGTTGGAGCTTACACTTCTTTCAACAATTCCCCCGCCTCAAAAGGAATCCTTCAATTTGACATGTGGAATGTATTGCCAACTGATAGATATGATTGGACAAAGCTGAAAAGCTCCATTGTGAAATACGGGCTGCGCAACTCTCTTCTATTAGCGCCAATGCCGACTGCAAGTACATCCCAAATTTTGGGGTTCAATGAATGCTTCGAGCCTTTTACAAGTAATTTATACACGCGTCGTACCTTGGCGGGTGAATTTGTAGTAGTAAATAAATATTTAATGCGTGAGCTTATTGCGTCGGGATTTTGGAACGAGAAAATTAAAAACAATATTATAGCCAATCAAGGAAGTGTTCAACAACTCACTATACTTCCTGAACACATTCGTAACAAATACAAGATTGTATGGGAAATTCCGATGAAACATTTGATTGACATGTCAGCTGACAGAGGAGCATTTATTTGCCAAAGCCAAAGTCTCAATTTATGGGTAGAAGACCCCACGTATAATACACTTACTTCCATGCACTTTTATTCGTGGAAGAAAGGGTTAAAAACGGGTATTTATTATTTAAGAAGAAAGGCGAAACATCAAGCACAGCAGTTTACTATTGAACCGGAAATAAAAAAATCGGTAGAGGAAAAAGATGAAATTTGCGAGATGTGTTCTGCTTAGTGTTAAATATTCTATTTTTTAAAAAAGTAATAGTTTGAATGCAATAAATTTATAATAAAATATTCGTTTATTATAAATGAGCAATAGTAGAACCCAGACACCTCATACTTCTCCACCATCTTCTCCGCCTCCTATAAGAAGAACAATATCAAGAAGAAGAGGTCCATTTCAGGAACAATCCCCTATAGCAAGAACGCAATCAAATAATTCATTGGCTTCAAACACATCCGCATTTAGTGTCCCCGTAACAAGACGCACAAGGTACGAAGAATCATTGAATAGAGCGATGAGTCAGATGCATATTCAAAGGCCGATGCCACCGCCACTTGATTTTTATTTAAATAATTCAAGACATTTTGCTCCTATTCAACCCGATACTAGAACAAATGCTAGAACAAATACTAGAACAAATACAAGAATAAACAGAAGAAATAATGAAGATTCTGATCATTATGTAAGTAGCAATGCAAGCAGTTCTTCAAGGTCATCTGATTCTTCTTATACAAGAGAAAGAAGGGCGATAATTCGACTAAACAGAAGAAGAGCGAGAAGAACAAGGAGAAGAATAAGAAGATAAGATTATAAATGGTAGTCCATATTTTTCATAAAAAAATGCGTAATAATTATAGTTAGACAATATTGAAATACAAATACAAATACAATTTATAATAATAAAACATGTAATGTTCATTTTTACAAAATCCCCAAATGTCCTACACATTTTCTAATCTCAGGGCACACATCTACTACATTTACCGAATAGTTAAATTTCATGAAACAAATCAGTGTAATCAATACATCATGTAGTGCGTTGTGCAAGTTCTCCGGTTTTTTTTGAAACAATTTGTAATAAAGCTCTGCCAAACTGGGGAATTTGTTGTAAGTTTTTCCATAGCTTCCTTGAACCGCAATTTTGCAAAAATCGATGGTTTCCTTCATCGTGCAGCGAAAGGCAAAGACGTATGTCGCATGATAAAGCATGTCTTTGTACGCGTTCTTTGCCTCATGATCACGCGTTTTGTCTTCAATGATCCGTAGTAGTTCCATTTTAATTATGTCCGAATCAAACTGCGTATTATGCGCAACGAGAACATCCACAGTTTTTCCATCCGCGAAGAAACTGTCAAGCGCAACCGTAATACTCACTCCTTTTTCTCGGGATATTTCGTTTGTAATGCCGTGGATTTTAATGGATTCATCACTGATGACAAACCCTTCCGTCATCTGAATAATAAAATCTTGTATCTTGACAAGTTCGTTGGTTTCCGTGTCGTAAATAACGTAACTCAGCTGGACAATGTGTGGCCACAAATGTGAAAACAATGGATTCAACATCTTGGATTTAGGAAGACCTGTGGTTTCCGTGTCAAAAACTAGAACTCTCATTTCTCTTTTTATTATTTATAATGCAACACTTGATTTTAAATCCTTTGACAAAAGTATTTTATAATAAATAACCTTCTTGAAAAAGAATCTCAATTTTTTATTAGGGGAACCAAGGTTCCCCCTAAGACCCCCTCCTTTCCACTCTACATGTTTCAAAGGTTAAACAAAATTAATAGATTTGTCTCCACATGTTACACTTTTGTGCATTTCAAACGCAAGTCTATAGTTTATTATAAAATTACATATACTTTCCTTGTGACTATTTGTAAATTATTTTTTAAATCTGCGTGTTCTATTGTTATAGTTTTACCACAATTAGACACACCGACAATTCGCTTAACTATATGATTATTTCGAGTTTTGAATATTATTTCGTGTCCAATATATTGAGATACATTGTTGGGTGTTAATCTTGTGATATTCATTGCAATTGAATAAATGATTTTAAATCCTTTGACAAAAGTATTTTATAATAAATAACCTTCTTGAAAAAGAATCTCAATTTTTTCCACCTTTAGAAAAGGTGGAGCCAAATCTACCTTTTCTAAAGATCCAAAGGGACTGGAACCAAATCTACCTTTAAGAAAGGTTGAAAGTTTTGCAAATGCCAAAGCTTCGCCTGTGCCAAATAGTAATTCCATGTTCTTTAATTCCTTCCATGTGTTTCTTTGCCCCATATCCTTTGTTCGAATCAATTGCATAATGCTCTATCAACGTCGGATTTTTCGAACAAAGTTCTTCGATGTATTTATCTCTTTCTACCTTGGCTAAAATGGAAGCCGCTGCAATCGCACTGTAAGCATTGTCGCCACCTTCTACACATACATGATTCATTTGCTGCCATTTTTTTGTTTCAGGGTTCATGTATTGAATTGGATTAAAATAGTTCCCATCGATTAACAAAAAGTATGAATAGTCGAGGTGTTCTTGTTGATTTCTCTCTTTCATCTTTTTATTAAAGTGTTTTCGAAGTTCCAAAATAGAATTGTGCATGGAAAGTTGCGTAGCTTGTAAGATGTTGATTTCATCAATCTTTTTTTCATCTTCAAAGCTGACATGCCAAGCTAATGCATTCTCTTTTATATAGGCTGCGACTTCTTCAATCTTTTTTTTAGAATGAAATTTCTTACTATCTTTCATTCTACTATGATCAAAACTATCATCTTTAGGTAAAATCACTGCAGCAGTATAAACTCTTCCAAACAATGGTCCTCTTCCCACTTCATCAACTCCAATTTCAAATGTTCCAGCATGGTCGCAATAATATTTTTTCAAAGGAATTGATTTGGTCACAGTCCTTCTAGCTTTTTTTAAAATAACTGGTGTCGTTACTTCTTCATTAGCTAAATCATTCACTGAATTATCGTCCTCGACAATAATTGCGGTTTCGTATTCTACCGACATGTTGCTTATATGTTGTATATTCTATATTGTTTAATTTTGAATTCAATTTAATTTAATTACAAACTTTTTTCACTGTATAAATTATACAATGAATACAGAAGCATTATTTCTTTTTCTAATTTTATTATTGGGATTAGTTTTGTGTTCTTTTTTAGGAGGAAATTGTGGAAAAGAAGGTTACGCAAATTCAAAAGACAATAACAAATATAATAGAAATGGTAATATGCACGATCGTGATATGCATAATTCGGACATGCATAATTCGGACATGCATAATTCGGATATGCACAATCCAGATGATATGCATCATGAAGAATCAAAACATCATTATGATAATTATAATCATTATTCCAAATCATCCTCTCCGATTGCCAATGGCAAAATGTATTACGGATCAAATGGTGAAACCGCAACCATATCTACAAATAGTGATGGAATGCAAATGATTCATTTAATTCAAGGCAAAAGTTCTTCTCCAATTATGTTTTCACAAACTGCAGCAAATAGCAGAACCTTTAATGGTCCATCTGGATTTTCAGCAATGATAAGCAAAACAAATAATGAAACAAATATTATGTTTATTTATCCCAACGGATCAAAGGAAATATTCACCCCAAATATGCCAAGTACATTTACTTCAAGTGAATATTTTGGAAGCACTGGTTCAACAATTCAAATGTATCCTTACCACGGAGCTTACCAAAATAATGGATCTTCACCACCATCTTCTCACATGAGTTATTCGGGTCCATATTCTTCTTCTCCTTCTCATTCTTCTTCTCCTCATTCTTCAATGTCTTTACCCCCTAGCCAAAGTCAAGGCTCCTCTAACTACGACTATTCTAGCTCACTACCTCAAGGCATTCCTGCGAGCCAGATTCCTCCTGGACAAGAAGACATGTATATACTCAAATCGGAAGTGGTGCCCCCAGTCTGTCCCGCATGCCCCGCATCGAGTGCATGCCCCCGCCAAGAAAAATGCCCCCCATGCCCCGCATGTGCTAGATGCCCAGAATCGCCGTTTGAATGCAAAAAAGTCCCCAACTACAATGCCATCGATGAAGAGTATTTACCTCAACCTGTAGTGAACGATTTCTCGCAGTTTGGTATGTAATATACACTTTGGAACATATATAAATACAACTTTGTTATAATAATAATATTAATATTATATCAACCAATAACAAATGCAACAATTATCATTCAATCTAAATTTTATTTTTATTTTTATTTTTATTTTTATTTTTATTTTTACATTTCAGTCATCCATTGTTTTTTCCTATTTAGACAACAACCAATGGGCAAAAATTCATTCGGTTTTAGTCCATAAAGAAAAATATGCCAATTTCCCGGAACACATTCAGAAAATAAACAATATCATTTACTTTCATTACTCTCCATTAGCGATAAAATATGCGCGACAATTCAAACAATTTCATTATTACAAGTGCAAAGAAATTCCGCAACAAGAACTTAATTTGTATGCATTCACAGGGTTGTCCAAAGCCATAAATAACTATCAACCATCTAAATATGAAAATGCGCATTTTTCCCCCTATGCAAAAAAATACATTACAGGTGAATTGTATCTTGGTATGAGTGAGCTGCAACCTTTAACGATTGTTCCAAAAAGTGAAAGAAAAAAGAGTATTATTTACAGAAACAAAGATGCAATTGGTTATTCTTCTATTTCATTAATAGGCGATGATGAATATCTTACAGACCAACCGCAAAAACGCGAACAACGTATTAGCAACAAAGAGTATGAATATTTTTGGTCAAATGTAGAAACCGCAAATTGTTCTTTGACTACTAAACAAATGATACATCTAAAGTTTTCATTTGATTGTAATAAAATAAGATCAAATCAAAAAATTGCTAATATACTGGGTTGCAGTGAAGAACACGTCAGGCAGCAGTTACGCTCGTTTTTTAATACATTTTTTATCTATTTTTAACGTTGCGCTTTTATCTTCTTGTGGCACAATATTGATGACGCATTTGGATTTTTTACCATACAGTGGCTCGGTGCATCCTTTTTCCTTCTTTTTTTCTGTTTTTCCGGTCTTTTTAAAATTGAAAATTTTGGGTTTTTCTTCTACACAGCGCGCTCTAAAATGTTCATATCTTTCTCTCACATCGCAATAAGTAAGATTCGATTTTTTATTCAACATTTTATTTACTGTTTCGTGAAGTTCATAAATGTACCTGGAAAAGGTTTCCCTATTTTCCATATAACACATATCCAACGGTTTGATTTTAAAGTTATTGGTTAAATTCATGCGACAATATTTGCAAGGAAGCACGTGCTGCAAATTTAGTACAAACTCTCTATAATACTTTTTGTTTTCTTCGGTGGGATTTACAGGATAATTAAAACTCATGATGTGAAGATAGGTCCACATGAGAGGTCCCCATACACTTACTAAAAACCCGTCGCCTGAATAAAAATCTTTTTTTAAAAACACACGTTTTTTTGTTTTGTTGTTACGTTTTATATTGTTATGTTTGCGGGTTTTATTCATAGGGTTGTTACTATATATAAATATAAAAATATGAATAAAAATATGAATAAAAATAAGAATAAAACCAAAAAATAATTTGTAAAAAGGAAAAAATATAAATCATTTTATATTATATGAATGAATTGAACAATGATTTTGATATGAATATTTTTACACATGTAACAAAAAAAGTATGCATGTGTTCTTTTACAGCAATATTTTTAATTTTGATTTTTGTAATAAGTCCATTTAGTTATTTCGCAAAAACTTCTGCTTTTATAAAAATAATTATTGTTATTCTATTGTTTTACGCTATTTATTTGAATATTTTACAAACAACCTCTTTAACACGTGCCAATCTCGTAAGTAAAAGTGACGAAGTTGTTACTCAATTTGGCATGAACATAATGTGTAGTCATGTATTTACGTTTTTTTTAATTTTGCTTACTTTTTTTGTGATAAAATCATTTTTTTGAAAATTTAGCAAAAGATTTTACGATTCGTTAAAAAATATTCAATAATAATTCTCTACTATATATAATGGAGAGATTTGTGAAAATGAATAA
>Ga0209086_10002873_pt1 | contig 13263 bp, 12 predicted proteins | sample M_130207_XF_Meta_FD_187312 | JGI IMG/M metagenome (GOLD analysis project Ga0209086, IMG submission 187312) | Freshwater microbial communities from Lake Montjoie, Canada to study carbon cycling - M_130207_XF_MetaG (SPAdes) (version 2) | ecosystem: Environmental > Aquatic > Freshwater > Lake...
CCCATCCAACGCACTCGACCCGGATTAACGACGCTCACGCCGCTTCAACTTACAATAATTTGTTAAGAAAGTTTGGGAACACTCTTACATTCGTATTGTGATTGAATTTGATGCATTGTCAATGAAATAATTAAATATAAAGTTAAACTGAGCAGATATAAATGCCAAAGTCCGAGAATAAAGACCCTATTTGGCACAAATGCGTCCTGCATGCCGATATGGACGCTTTTTTTGCCAGTGTGGAGCAACTAGATGACCCAACTTTAAAAGGCGTTCCCGTTTTGGTGGGTGGTGAAGGCGGTCGCGGCGTGGTTGCCGCGGCAAGCTATGAGGCGCGCAAGTTTGGTTGTCACAGCGCCATGCCCATGGCGTTGGCTTTGGCAAAATGCCCGCATGCCGCAGTTCGTGCGCCGCGCTTTGATCGCTACAGCGAAATCAGTCTGCGCTTTATAAATATTTTACGTGACCAATCTCCGCTTGTTGAACCCATCAGCGTGGATGAAGCGTTTGTGGATGTCTCTGGTTCGCAGTTGCTGTTGGGCAGCGGTCCAACTATTGCAATGACAATTCGCGCGCGCGTGTATGAGGAATTAAAATTAACCGTGAGCGTTGGCGTGGCCACATCAAAATTTGTGGCCAAGATTGCCAGCGACTTGCGCAAGCCAAATGGCTTGACCATTATTTCATCCGAGCAGACGCGTGGCATTTTGGCACCGCTTGCGATTTCTAAAATGTGGGGCGTGGGTCCAAAGACGCTTCCAAAGTTGATCAACGCGGGCATTCACACATTTGCTGATTTGCAAAATATAAGCGAGGACCAAGCGCGTGTTCGACTGGGTGAATCTGGAGCGCAGTGGCGGCAGTTTGCGCTGGGCATTGATGAGCGCGAAGTGGTCACAGAACATGACGCCAAAAGCGTTGGACAAGAGGAAACCTTTGAGCGCAACATTGGCGACATAAATATCCTTCGATCGATTCTGCAGGAGCAATGCGATCGTGTGGCTCTGCGGTTACGAGCCTGTGATGGACTTGCAAAATGCGTGACATTGAAAGTACGGCTGGCTAATTTTGACACGTTTTCACGGCAAAAGAAGCTGAATCCATTCACCGATTCAACCAAAACCATTTGGCAAGCGGCTGATGCCCTGCTTGCCGCGTGGCGGCGTGAAAGCGCGCTGCCACTTCGTTTAATTGGCATGAGCGTGGAGCGCGTCGATCGCGCGGGCGCGCAAGTACAACCGGAACTATTTCCAGATGCCGCCGCCGAGGTTCAACGCAAATTGGATTCAATCACCGACGCGGTGGCGCGCAAGTATGGCCCTGAAGCCCTGCATCGCGGAGTGGCGCGCGCAGGCAGCCGACGCAACAAGCGCGACGCGACCAATGACGGACCGCGCCCCGAAGCGGGGTGACTATTTTGAAGAAGCTCCAACAAATGTTTCGCGGGCGAATCAAATCAGTCTTGAACTGAGATGGGAAAACTTTTCGCGTCATAGAGAATAAAAAATTCACTTCTCAACAGGCTACGGGTACATGTTCACGCCCGAAACAAGTTCAATATTTCAATCCGCAAGTGGCGAGTAGCACAAGTCGCCCCAGTCATCGGTATACCCATGCTCCATAAGAATTTGCATGAAGCACGCAACCACATGTTCAAGAAGTGAACTGGCGCGGCGCACAGCGACGCGGTTTAAGCGCCCGTTGTACGTACTGCCACCATGCACAAGTTGATTGCGAACAAAGAGAATGCGCTCCAAAACAGCATTCAACCACGGCTCAAATTGCGCGTGCTCCAAAATATCCTCCATGGTGGACTTGGTCGTAAATGTCTTGCCACTTCCATTACGCGGCTTTGAATTTTGAGCTGTCTCGCGCGACTTGAATTGCTTGGCCAGATACGCGTCCTCAAACAACGCGCGCGCGGCGCGGTCATTTGTTTCCAACACCATCTGCATGAGGCCATCTTGATCATGATCCAGTATTTGTTGTATGAACAAGCGCGTCGCAGTGGCGTCCGGCTCTGGAGCGTTTGTTTTTTTGTTCCACTGACTTGTGAGAGCAGTGAACGCGATCCACTGCGCGATCAATTTCGCGTCCAAGTCTTCGCGGATATCGCACCGCTCTGAAAATTCCAGCCACGTCAACGCGCGATGAATACGAACGCGCACCTCTTCATACAAATGCGCCTTGGAATACGCGTCGCGCCGCGGCTTCCATAACTTGCGCAATGTGGTCATGTTCAACGGAGCGCCACCCCAGGCGTCAACTGGTTTTGGTCTACCTAATTTGTTGCTTGTTGCCATGCACAAAGCCTATCGGATCATCTTGTGGCTTGACCCAGCCGTAAACCGAGCGCTCCCACAATGATTCCAAGAATGAGCGAAAGCCCAAGGTTGAGAGCGAATTGAAGAAAGTCCCCACGCGAGAACTGCTCGCACAATTCTTGCGACAACGAACTGAAGGTGCTCAAGCCACCCATGCACCCAGAGACAAAAAATAAATTGAACAACGGATTTTTTTTGTGAAACGGATCAACCACATCCACAAAGCGTTCACGGGAAAGAATTAAATATTTCCGCCCAACCCAAGCGGCGAAAAATGTGGCGAGCAAGTTCACTACAAGAACGGCGACCCAAGGATCGGCCTGAATAATTGGACAGAGAAGCTCCGCGCCATAGCGCAACATTGTTCCCATGGTGCCGCCGCCAAAAACCGCCGCAAGCATGAGCCAGATCGAAGGTAATTTGAGTGGCGATTTAGAATTCATAAGCTCAACCTTTGACCAAGCCATGCCAAAGCCATGCCTCCACCAATGCTGACACCCATGAAGAACGCCACGCCGCGCGCGCGCTTATTTTGCAAACCTTCCGTTGATTCAATCATGAACGCGCTGAAGGTGGTGAAGCCACCAAGAAATCCGGTCAATATCACATCGGCGATGAGTTGGGAATAAGTCCCTTGCATTTTCAGCATAAAACCCCCGAGATAGCCAATTGCAAGCGAGCCAAGCAAATTAATGCAGAGCAATATTTTCCATTGGGGCCAAAGACGTCCGCGGTCTAGAAAAAAATAAATCAGAAAGCGCGTGGCCGCGCCCATGCCTCCGCCAAATCCAATGATCAAGGTGGTGACAAACGGCGTTAGCATTTGAGGCGGCGAGTCTACCAATCACATGAATTTCAAACGCATTGGTGAAACATTTCTGGTCTTCCTGCGACTTGGATGCTTTTCATTTGGCGGACCCGTGGCTCACCTTGGATATTTCCAAGAGGCCTTTGTCACCCGTCGAAGATGGATCACCCAAGAGCGATTCGCGGATCTTGTTGCGCTGTCGCATTTCTTACCTGGGCCATCAAGCAGCCAGGTTGGCTACGCCATTGGCGTGGAGCGCGCTGGAATTATTGGCGGACTCGCGGCGTGGATTGGCTTCACCTTGCCCAGCGCTTTGATGATGTACGCCGTGGCCATGACAGTGCTGTATCCGGGCGAACTTTCAAACGCAGGGTGGCTGCAAGGACTCAAGGCGGCCGCCGTTGCCGTGGTGGCATTGGCGGCAATACAAATGTTTGTCGTTCTTGCGCCAGATCGACGTCGAAAAATACTGGTATTGGCCACGGGATTGCTCAGCTATGCATTGCGCGACACCATGGGGCAAACGTGGTCATTGATGCTTGGCGCGGCGACAGGTCTGTTGGTATTGCGCGATGAATCCTTTGAAACAGCGCCAAGAAATTCAACAAGTCCAATTTCAAAACGCGTCGCATTCATTGCGCTCGCCCTATTCGCCGCCAGCCTCATGGTGACATGGACTCCATGGGCAGCGTTCGCGCAAACTGGCTCGCTGGTATTTGGTGGCGGCCATGTGGTGCTGCCACTTTTAGAAACACGTTTTGTGTTGAGTGGACTCATTGACGAAAATACTTTTCTTGCCGGCTACGGAGTGGCGCAAGCCATTCCAGGGCCGCTGTTTACTTTCGCCGCATTTCTTGGCGCCACATGCGATATGCATGTCTCGCCTGTATTGGGGGCGCTTGTGGCAACGGCGGCAATTTTTATTCCAGGCTTGCTGCTCATGACAGCGGCGATTCCATTTTGGGACACGTTGAAACACCGTGCATGGGCGCGCGGCATGTTGTCGGGTGTGAATGCCGCGGTGGTTGGCTTGTTGTTCGCCGCGCTGATTTGCTCCATCGCGCCCGCGTTGGTGATTCGAGCCTATGGCTCCATTTTTATCGCGCCAACAACAGTGATGATCTTGATGTATTTGGCGGCGTTTTTTATGCTCAGGCGCAAACTTATTTCCGTGCCCGCTGTTGTGGCTTTATGCGCGCTGACGGGTTGGATATTGCTGTAAAACCCCTTCAAACAGTTCATTTTCAGTGGACCGGTTCAATATGCGCCGTGGCGGTTCCGCCCAGAGCGGCCTCAATTTTATTTTCAATTTCGCTGGCCACATCGTGCGCGGTTTTTAAATCCATGTCGCCTGGAAGTTGCACATGAAAATCTACCCAATGGTCGCGCCCGCTGTGACGCGTGCGGACTTTGTGAAATGAAATAACGCGCGGCAACGGACCATCCACACGCACGTGATCGTTTAAAATTGTTTGAACCTTGGCCAAGTCCGCAAGATCCTGCTCATCAAGCAAATCACCAAGCGCGCGGCGAATAAGACGATAGCCAACAAAGCCCACCCACACCGCCATGATCAAGGCAATGATTGGATCGATGAATGCCAAACCCGTCCAACGCACAAGCAACAGCGATAGCACCGCGGCGCCACTGGTCCACGCGTCTGAGATCAAGTGAATTCCGTCCGCGTGCAGCGCGCTGCTTTTTGTTTTTCGGCCAACTTGAATCAACCACATTCCAACTCCGCCGTTGGCCATGATGGTGAACGCAAGAAGCAGCAATCCAAAATCAATTTTTTCAATGGCCGCGCTGCGATCAAATAGTTCCAGCGCGCTGCGCACCATGACCACCAACATAGCCACGCTGATCATGCCGCCTTCAATGGCGGAACTTAAAAATTCAGCCTTTCCGTGACCGTACGGGTGCGTTTCGTCAGCTGGCCGATTGGCCATCCACACGCTCCAAATCACCAACGCGCTGGCTGCCACATTCACAACGCTTTCCATGGCGTCGCCAAACACAGCGGTGCTTCCGGTCAGACGCCATGCCGCAAGTTTTGTCAACAACAACACCACGGAGGTGACCAGCGCAATACGCGCGGCGCGGTGTTCTAACTTTGCGGTGCTCATGTGTGAAATGCTACTACTGCAAGATACAAATTGGGCGTACTATCTTCAATGGAGATCGCATCAATATGAATCCACTTCGCCTTATCACTGTTGGAACGGACTTCTCGCCCCCCGCCGCGACAGCGCTGGGTTGGGCGGCTGAGTTGGCGCTTGTGCATAAAGCGTCGCTGTTGTTGGTGCATGCGTACACCAAGGACGACCACGGTTTAAGTGAGGAAGAAGTGCGAGTGTGTTTGGCTGGCTTGGCTGCGTGCGAAATGGAGCGGGGAATTCCCACGCAAGTTCAATTGCTCAAAGGCGCCACGGCCGAAGTGGTGGCAAAGATCGCGCGCGAGTCTGGATCTGATTTATTGGTGATTGGAAGCCGAGGAAAAAACATGCTCAGCCGAATCTTCATGGGATCGGTGGCGGATTCAACATTGAAATTGGCGACTACTCCAACGTTGGTCGTACATCCATCGGATGCGGTGCGACCCGTGTCTTTCAAAAATATGCTGGTTGGCGCCGATTTTTCAGCGGAAGCCGACCGCGCCGCGGAATTTGCGGTGCGCGTTGCGGCTCCATTTGAGAACGCCGAAGTGAGCTTGATGCATTCCACGCAAGTGGCTGGTCCATTTGTGGGAGTGGAAGTTCCCGCCGTTCCACTTGTGGAAGCTGGTGAAAGCGACGCCGTTGCGCGCGCTGGCTTATCCGAACGAACACAAAAGTTCGCAGCCTCTGGCGTGCGCGTGCAAGGACTGACATGTCCTGGCTCCGCCGTTGAAGTGCTGCTTGATGTTGCTGAAGATAGAAACGCGGACGTGATCGTTGTGGGAACAATAGCATCAACGGGCATGAGCAAACTCTTGCTTGGCAGCGTGGCGACCGACTTGGTTCACCGCAGCACGCGGCCAGTGCTTATTGTGCGCTAACCATTGCTTGCGCGTTCAATGTAAAAATGTTTGCGCCACGACAACTTGCAAATGTATATTCAATTCGGCTTCGCTGGCTCAACAATTGGAGTGCGGACGCTTGCGGGAGTCGCCGAAGTTGCCGGCGTAATCAATCCGCTGTCAATGTAGACATCCAATAATTGACCGGGTAAAACTTTCGGATTGTCTTGAGTAAATCGATAAATCATTTCCATGACGCGCGTGTCAATGCGCTCGGAATTTTCTCCCGTCAGCGTGCGCTTTGGAATGACCACGGGAACAGTTCGCACATATTCAATGGGAAATTCCACTATTTTTCCGCCACGCAACACGGCGACGGCTTTGCCATTGGGGTCAAAGCGCCACGCATCAAGTTCATCCACATCCACGCGAATATGAAGTGGAGTGAGTTGACCCATCACCACCAAGCCTTCGCGCAAAGCGCCGGCCGACGCAAATTCACCCGCGCGCGCGTTCACACGAAGCACGGTGCCATCGATCGGCGCCTTCACTTCGCTTTGCGCAAGGTCGGTTTGCAACATGGCAACATCCGCATCGGCCACCTTCGCTTCCGCCGCAGCCACGGCCAAATCTTCTGGATACGTGCCCTTCATCATGCGCGCCAATTCCGACTTCGCCTCATCAAGACGCGACTTGGTCAAACTCATTTCAAACATGCGCGTCGGTCTTTCATTGGCGCTGATGGCCGACTGATCCTCCACGGCATTTAATCTTTCAAGTCGAAGAGTTGCGTCATTCACCGCCGATTGCCGCTGTGCCACAATTGCCGTCGCGCGATCCACATCCTCCGCGTGCGGCATGGATTTCAACTGCTCCACTTTGCGATTGGCAACCTCCAATTTCGCTTTGGCCGCGCCCAATTGGGCAACCGTATCGCGCTGATCAATAGTGAATAAAATGTCGCCCTTTTTCACCAATTGTCCCTCTTTCACGGACACACTTTGCACGGTGCCGGGAATGGATGTTCCAATGTTCATGATTTCCGTGGCGGGTTCAACCAAGCCACTGCCCGCAACGCGATTTGAAAACGGACTCTTGGTGGGCTGACCGCTTGGCGGCGCGGTGGGCGCTGGACGACTTTGCTTGTAGACGGTGTAAATAGCTAGGCCAATACCAATCATGGCGATGATGGGAAGAATGATAAATCGAATTTTCATTTTCATTGTGCTTTTCCTTTTTCAAATGCAGCCGCTTGAAGCGCGGCAAGTTCCACATCGCTGCTCACAATTCGCGTGATTAATCCATCGTCCATGTGCGCAATGCGATCGGCGAAATGGTAAATGCGCTCGTCGTGTGTCACAAGAACAACAAGCCTATCGGGTCGACGGCCCTGCTCGCGGATAAGTTCCATGACGCGCTGACCCGTGGCGCCGTCAAGCGCGCTGGTGGGTTCGTCGCACACCAAAATACTTGGCTCGTGAATTAAACTGCGGGCAATGGCCACGCGTTGTTGTTGACCGCCTGAAAGCTTGGACGGCCTGCTTTGCGCGCGATTGTGAAGGCCGACTTCTGTCAACAATTTCTCAGCGCGGTCCAAAGCCTCAGTTCTATTTTCTCCACGCAATAGCAGCGGAATTGCCACATTTTCAACCACGCTAATTTGCGGAACCAAATTAAACTGTTGAAAAATAAATCCAACTTTTTCCCGGCGAAACAGGGTTCGCTCTTGATTGGTCATGGAGTCTGGATCCACGCCAGCGAGCCGAAGCACCCCGCTGCTGCGCGACAAGATTGCCGCAAAGATAGAAATGAGCGTGGTCTTTCCACAACCACTTGGCCCAACCAGCGCGACAATCTCGCCAAAGTTCGCTGTCAAATCTATCCCGCGCAACGCTTTCACAGCTGCTTCGCCTTCGCCGTACGTCTTGGCAATGCCCTCGCAAAAAATTGCTTGCTCGACACTCATCCGCTGAACACTTCCTTGGGATCAAGACGAATCACTTTCCAAATGGAAAGACTGCTGGCGCCAAGCACAATAATAACCACGGCGATTGTTGAAATAATTGGAAGGTGCCAAGTCAGTTTAAACGCCAAGCGATCTCCCGGAATCATTAAACCAAAGAGCGCCGTCGCGCCCAGGCCCAAACCCAAACCAAGAACGCCCGCGGCCAGTCCTTGCACCGCGACCATTTGTAAAAGTTGGCGACTTGTTGCGCCCATGGCTTTCATGGCGCCGAAGTAACGCAAGTTGTCCAACGTGAAGTTATAAAACATTTGCCCCGCGATAGCCACGCCCACTAAAAATCCAAGCACAATGGCCATGCCAAAATTAATTGGAATGCCGGTCTGCGTCATCCAATAATCAAGAGTTTTCCAGCTGAATTCCGCTGGTGTGTAGGCGGTCAAGCCAGTCTGCGTTTGAATGCGCTTCTGCAATTCAAGCAAGTCCTGCCCTGGCAGTGCCTTCACTAAAATAAGACTGAGTGTGCGGCGATTGGCCGGCGCAAATCCCACCGCGCGCAAATACGTTGTGTAAATAGTTGGAACATTTTGAAACGACGGACGTGTCTCCGCGATGCCGGCGATAATCGCGCGGCGCTCGTTCAACTCCAACTCGTCACCCACTTGCATCGGACGCTTTGGTCCATTCTTGTCCGCCGTGAGCGGTTGCAAGAGTTGCTTTCCCGCGCCGCGGCTCTCAATAAAAATCGCATCGGTCTTGCGCAGATCCTCAACCTTGCCTTGCAACAAAATGGCGGGTGCGCCAATTAGTGTTGCGTCGTCCACCCCAATGACATCGCAAATTTGCCGACCACCATTTGGCAACTTGGCCACAAGTAATCCCTTGAATAGCGGGCTTGCCCACTCAATTCCACTCACGCTGCGCACGCGGTCAAGCGCCGTCACCTGCATGGGCTTTGTGTCGTCCACAAATTGCATTGTTGGATCGGTCACCCACAAATCGGCTTGCGGAGTTTCCTCTATCAACGCGTAGGTGCGGCTCATTAAGCCCACAAAAATGGCTGCTTGCTGCGTAATCAGCAGGGTGGCGAAAGTCAGTCCCAGCAAAATGCCGTAGAACTTTGCGCTGTCACCAAACAACATTTTCAAGGCGATTCGAAGCACGATTTACAACTCCATTTGAACGCCGAACTCAACCACGCGGCTAGGCGGCAAATTAAAAGTTCGAACACTGTCGGTGGCGACGCTGGACAATGATGCGAACAATCGCTTGCGCCACAACGCCATGGGTGAATTGCCGGTGGTCAATACCACCACGCGCCTGGCAAAATAGGTGGTGCTTTCAGGATCCCATGCAAGACCGTGCTCGCGCGCCTTCTCCAATAATTTTGGAATGTCAGGACTCTCCATAAATCCGCACTGCGCGGACACTTTGTAGAAACCGTCGGGCATCCATGTCACTCGAATTTGCCGCTGCGGTGGCGCCACTGGTAAATTGATAGGTGTCACGCTGACAAGCAACACTTGCTGATGCAAAACATGGCTGTGCTCAACAAATGAAGACAAGGAGAACGGCGTGGCATTGTTCGTGGTGAGAAACACCGCGGTGCCCGGCACGCGTGGGACTTCTTTTACCCATAAAGCCGCGAGAAACTCATGAATATTGCTGGATGTCTCGGCAAATTTTTTGCCCAACAAATACGATCCCTGCTGCCAGGTGAGCATGATCAATGTTGCGCCCAGCGCGATCGCGATGGCGAACCAACCACCAGTCAACACCTTGAGCATGTTTGCGCCGAAAAATAATCCATCAATGCCCAGGAAAAAAGATCCGACAACAAGGACTTGCCATCGTTTCCAACGCCACAGGCGACGCGCCATGACGCCAAATAAAATAGTGGTGATGATCATGTTGCCAGTGACCGCGATTCCATATGCGCTACCCAATTTTTCGCTACTTGGAAATAGGATCACCGTCATGACGCAACCCACCAGCATGAGCAAATTGACCGCGGGTAAATAAATTTGACCCTCGGTGTCGCTACTGGTGTGCACCACGCGCAGGCGAGGCAAATATCCAAGTCGCACGGCCTGTCGCGCAATACTAAACACGCCACTGATCATGGCTTGACTGGCAATAATGGCGGCGATGGTGGCAATGATGACCAGAGGAACAATGCTCCAATCGGGGGCCATTCCGTAAAACGGTCGCAACGAATGAATGGCTTGCGCGTCAGGCGATCCGTGGCGCAGAAAATCAAGCACATATGCGCCCTGCCCGAAGTAATTCAGTAAAAGTGCGGGCAATACAAATGTGTACCAAGCAATTTGAATGGGAAACTTTCCAAAGTGGCCAACATCGGCGTACAACGCCTCCGCGCCCGTGACCACAAGCACCACCGAGCCCAACACGGTGAAAGCTTGCAGTGGATCGCTTTGAATAAATATCCAGACATAGTGCGGATTCAGCGCCTTGATGATTTCTGGATTCATCTGGATTTGGTGAAGCCCCATTGCCGCAAGAAGCAGGAACCACGCGATCATGATTGGGCCGAAGAATTTTCCAATGCTGCCGGTTCCAAATTGTTGCACGGCAAAGAGCAGCAACAAAATGAGAAGGGTGATTGGAAGAATGGCTTGTTCAATCCACGTTGGCGCGTTGGGCAACTCCTTCAAACCCTCAACCGCGCTGAGCACGGAAATGCTTGGGGTAATCAAACCGTCTCCAAATAAAAGTCCCGCACCCAACATGGCTAGCAGCACAAGCGTGCGTGTTCGCAGGCCGCGTCCTTTGTTCAGCGACCTGGGAATGAGCGAGAGCAAGGAAAATATTCCGCCTTCGCCGCGATTAGTCGCGCGCAAAATCACTAACAAATATTTAAGGTTCACGGTCAACAAAAGCGCCCATGTCATCATGGACAGAATTCCAAAAATGTAGCCCTCATCGATTGGATTTGAATGGCTGCGATGTTCAATGCAAGCTTTCAGCGCGTACAGAGGACTGGTTCCAATGTCGCCAAAGACAACGCCAATAGCCGCCAACGAAAGCGCGGCGGTTTGCTTGTGGGTTAGGCGAATCGAGTGGTGAGCATGGTGCGATGCGGAAGTTGGTGCGTCGTTGTCATGCATTGGCGGGTGCCCCGAAGGGTGAACGATTCTACCCTGAATTGCGTTGCGATTTCTGAGCGGATCAAACTGCGATTTGCCGCGCCACCTGTACCGCGAACATTTCAAATGTGCGGGCGGAATCAAGCGATGTTCCATTCTTTGTGGATTGATCTGCGGCGATCGCGGCGGCGAACATTTTTGCGGCCACTCGCGGATGCACGCGCCGGGCGATGCGCGAAATACTGGAGGCACTTGGTCCCCACAACTTCAGAGCCTTGGCAACATCGCCTTCATTTTTTCCGCTGGCCAGCATGCGGCTTGCATCATGGATTTTGCGCGTGAGATCAACCAGGCTCCAGCCAATCATGACTTCAGGAACGCGACTGACCGTGAGCAACTCGTGCAGCAGTTGCAATGTTGCCGCGGCGTCGCCCGCCAGAACCGGCTGTTGAATTTCCCACGCTTGCTCCTCGCGGCTGAGCCCGGTGAATTCTTGCACAAGTTTGCGCGTAATAACAACGCCGGGATCGCCTGGCTGCGCCGCAGCGGAAGCAAGCTTGCACAACTCCGTATCAAGGCGCGCCAAATCGCAACCTATTTTTTCTATCAACAAATCAGCGGCGCTTGATTCAAGCGTGGCCGTGTAGGTTTGTTTGGCGCGCTGCACGCACCAATCGCGTGCCTCCGCATCGCCAGGCGAATCGCATTTCAACACGGCGCCAACTTTGGCAACCAATTTGTCAAAGTTTCCGGGGCGCCAACCCGATGCACTTCGCATCAGAAGCGTGGACTCCGCTTGTGGATTTTCCGCGTACCGCTCCATGGCGCGGCGGCGATCCTCGCTGCCCATGAAAGCCTCCGCGTTATCCACAATGACCAACTTGTGCGTGGCAAGAAGACCAAACATGCGCAACTCATCCAACACCGTGGCTAGCGAAGTGGTGGTCCCATCAAAATCAAATCGATCCACGCTGCCAAATTGTTTTTTTAAATCAGCCTCTAAGGCATGCGAGCGTTCCAAACGCAACAGCGAATCTTTTCCAGTGAGAACCACAACACGCATGTCGGCGTTGACCTGGTTGGTGCTGGAATTTTCTCGCTTGGCCATTGTGCAAGAGTATCTTTGAGCCCGCCACGCGCGGCAAGAAAAATCAACGCGCCATCGCTTACCTTCTACTTGTGAATATTTCCGCCACTCAATCTTTCAACCTCGCCACGGAAGCCAACTTTGATGGCTTGGTTGGCATGACGCACAATTACGCGGGGCTTGCCGCGGGAAATATGGCCAGCCAGAACAACGCGGGTCGCGTTTCAAAACCAAAGGCGGCGGCGTTGCAAGGCGTTGCAAAAATGCAGGCCGTTGCCGCGCTTGGAGTGACGCAATGTTTTTTCCCGCCGCAAGAACGGCCAGCACTATGGGCGTTGCGTGAACATGGCTTCACCGGCACCGACGCCGATGTGCTTGCGCAAGCGCACGCCAACAAGCCGCATCTTCTGGCGCAATGTTGCAGTTCCAGTTTCATGTGGAGCGCCAACGCCGCAACCGTTGCGCCGGCGCAAGACACGCGTGACGGCCGGACGCATGTGGTGGTGGCCAATTTAAAATCCATGACGCACCGCGCCATTGAGCCGCCATGCACGCGCGCCATGCTCAACGCCGTGTTCACTGACCACGCGCAATGTGAAATTCACCCCGCGCTTCCAGCCAACACCAACATGGGCGATGAGGGCGCCGCCAATCACACGCGCCTGTTTGACGCGGTCAACACCAATCAACCCGCCACGCATTTTTTTGTGTACGGAATGGACGCGCTCAATCCACGGCTTCAACCAAAGATTCATCCGGCGCGTCAAACACTGCAAGCTAGCCAACGCGTTGCCGAAGTGTTGCAACTCAACCCCGCGCATTGCGTATTTGCGCAACAAAATCCAGACGCCATTGATCAGGGCGTTTTTCACAACGATGTTGTGGCTGTTGGCAACGCTTCCACACTGCTCTATCACCAAGATGCTTGGCTTGACCACGACCGCCTCATGGAATCGCTTGCGCAGCGCGTGGGAAA
>Ga0209086_10002874_pt1 | contig 13261 bp, 6 predicted proteins | sample M_130207_XF_Meta_FD_187312 | JGI IMG/M metagenome (GOLD analysis project Ga0209086, IMG submission 187312) | Freshwater microbial communities from Lake Montjoie, Canada to study carbon cycling - M_130207_XF_MetaG (SPAdes) (version 2) | ecosystem: Environmental > Aquatic > Freshwater > Lake...
CAATCAAAGTTTCTGGATTCGTCGCATCCCAACCGCCCGTCACGGGATTCTGGGCGACAGATCGAATTTTGAGATAAACCGTGAAGACATCACTTCGAGTCGTCACCATATTTGCAATTCCCTTGAGCAAAGTATTTCTTTCGACTTGATCACCTGCGATTTGTGCAAGTTGAAGAATTGGGTCGAATGCGGCAGTGTTTCCGTTGTCGTACTGCACCACACTCAGCGCCAGTCTCTCTGTAGAAAGTTGGGATGCGTATGATGGATCGCCAACTACTTTTGGGCGCCATCCATTGCCCGTATCTGAGGGTGGCGGAGTAACCGGTGTTGGCGCATGCCCCGTTGTCACTGGAGTGGTTAACGGCAGATCTTCGCCGCTGCGATAAGGATCACGACCTGCAAAGTTGATCGACCACGACTTGTCCTTTGACCAGTCTGGATTTAGCCAATTGCCTGCTTCTGGATCAACCTGCGGTGGCGTTGTGACAATATTCGACGGTCGATACTCGCGGTCAAGCAGCGCGAGTTCTCCAACTGATACAAAACCACGCTCGCCACGCATACCAGGATGGAAAGGAAAATAGTCCGTTGTTCCTGCCGCGGGAACAAATCCACGATCGTCGTACTTTGGGCCATCGGGGAATCCAGCCACGGCGGGAAGTCGATCTCGATAATTCACGATTGTTTCCGGAAGCAGAACGCGCTTGATTGCAGGAGTTGGCGGATTCGGCACAGTAGTCGTAACAAATAAATCTGAGTTGTAACTCAACTGCTGCATGTTGGGCAGCGCACGCATCACTTCCATTGGAGCCGTGTTGATATTGATAAGGCCTGGTGTCGAAGCTCCAGAGAATCCCCTTGAAAGTCGAAGTCGTCGCTGCTCTGCCGTGAGGAGTTCGGTATCCGAAAATGTTGCATCATCATCCGAATCAATTTTCGACATTCCCGCATCATCCAACGTGAAACCATCGAGCATCGAAGCACCTGCAGGCAACGGTGGTACGAATCCAACGATGCTTGCAATCGCAGTTCTTGATCGATCAATATGAAACCGCATTGTGTCGCGCTTGCTGTCGGTTTCGGCTCCAAACAAAGGGAATCCAGGATCTGTCGAAGACCCACTCGATGAATGAGTGGAAGTCGAACTTGCGCCGCCAGTGGTGGTGACTGGTTTCTTGCCAACCATCATCTCGCCATAGGTTGCCAGCGTTGTCCAAGCACCAGCATTTTGTTGCAACACTGGTCCCCACACAGGAACGTCATAAATCTCTGCAATCTGTTCGAAGGGACCATCTCGCTGAACCATCCGAATCGGATGACGATAAAAATCTAATGTTGACAGCGGATTGTCAGGACTCGTATCACCGATATCAGCACCAGTATCACCAAAAATGACCGAAGGTGCTGTCGTTGATCCTGGCGTTCCAGGCCAAGTCGAAGCGGTTGAAGTGTCATCGAATGACTTGTATGTTCGATCACTTCCCGCAAGCACCGTCTTGAGTGTGAAGTTCGTTGGTTTGCCCCGCACTGCGCTGCCAAAGGGGGTCGTTCCACTGCGAGAAGCGATCTTATTATTTGGTTCATCTGTTCCATTCTCCAAATCATCTATCTTAAAGGCGCTACCGTAAAAGACTGAAGTACTTTGCGCTGTTTGTCCATGCAACGGCGAACCTGGCATCTTCGGAGCTGAATCAGGCGTGCCGCTGTATGCAAAGACAAATCGCGGAGATCTTTCATCCACGGTGATTGCCTTGTTGCCATCGACGTCAAATGTCCACGGACGACTAACCCGCACCCATGACATCAGAAAATCCTTGTCGCCGATATCAACATACGGATAATTTGGGGCACCAGGATTAGTGGGGGCTTCAGGTGGGACATATGAGTTTGGATTATTGAGGCTTGGAGGCGTCAAGATTCGCTTTAAAGAATCAGACCAAAGACTGTCCTGAGGCTCCAAATATTCGTTTTCAAGCCGATCGACAACGACCTTTGCATTGACAGTTGGACTGTTTGGATCAGCGACCAATCTGATCAGTGCGATATCTCTGCCTTCTGGAGAATCGCTGATCGTATTGAAATAATCCTTTGGCATGACGCTCCACTTATTCGCGCCTGTATCGGGGTCGGTCGGTAAAACCTTTTTCGTCGCATTAAACACGAGCGAGTCTGCATAACTCGTCGCCTTGTCCTCAAAGAGATCATGTCCCTTCAACGATGGATCAGCACCATCCTCTGGAAAAAACTTTACTGGAGGAATTAGAGCAAGCGCAGCAGTAATCTCGTCTTGCATCGACTTGGGCACGACCGCACCGGCTGGGATAGAAGGATTTCCAGCGCGAAGCCACGGATGACTCAAGTCAAGGAAATTCATCATGTGCAAACGGAAGTTTGCGTCCTGCGAAGTCCCAGTTCCAAGCTCCTTTGGAATTGCAAAGACGACTGCTGATCTTGGTCCTTCTTCGGTCGCTGGACCAAGAATCGGGAATGTTCCATATCCCCACTTTCCATCAGTCGAGCCCGACGCCGTCGCTTGAAGGAATGAGAACTCTTGTCCAAACGCGCGCAACCGAAATGGCCAGAGATCGATGGGCTCGTTGTATGGATTTGCAATTTGCACTGCAAGCACGACTCGAGCCAGATCAGTTCCGTCTTGCTTGTACGTCAACTTGTTGTCAGTTCCTCTGGGATAGACCACAGCAAAAAATACTTGCACAATGAATGGATGTTTTTCTTGTCCAATGAAACTGAGTGTCGTTCCACCCTCTTGCAGAATCACGCCTCGATCAGGGTGCAGAGGAGGATCAGTCGCCGCGAGCATTCCTGGGAATTTCCGTGGTCCATCACTTGCTGCAACGATATTTGCTGCCCAACTTGCAACTGCTCGACGACCTTCAATCAATGCAAACCTGTTGTAGTTCGGAAGATTCTGATCGGCCTCCTGACCAAAGATGCTCGTCTTGGAATCAACATCAAGTAGCGATCGCTGCAAGACTTTCATAATGTCACGAGCAAAGTCATGCTGGTTCTTCAAATTGTCCGCAAGCCCCACTGCGTCGCTGTTCAATTCTCGATTGAGATCAACTTTTCGATTCCATTCCAAGAACTGACTGCGAGCTAATTCGACATCGTTTTGATCCACAGCCCCACTTGTGTTTCCATCCCCCATTATTGCGCCACCTTCGGCAGGGAATTGGATCAGATGGTCGGGCCTACCTTGTGGTGGCACACTTTGGGCATTGAATACTTCGGTTCCATATCCATAGTTGTACAAATGCTTCCAGCCACGAATCGAATTCGCTGGCCACGATCCGCCCGACTGCAGACGCACACTCGGTGGCATCGTCCACAACCATGGCGGCATCAAATCATTTCGCGCGCCACTGACCGTTGTCAGTTTTCGACGATTGTCAAAGAGCAATTGCCGCGCATCGAGTTGGTCGAAGAACTCGCTCGTTTCTTCGCGATTCATTGCGGAGCGGAGGAATTGCTTGGAATAGTCACTACTCGAAGTTGTACCCGTTTCGACAATGTCGGTTTCTAAGGCTCGTTCAAGTCGACTGCGAACATACGGATTATTTTGTCCTGTGAAAGCGCGCAATTCCAATTCATCTGCCATCGTGAATGGATCGAGTATCGCAGGCGCCTGGCTGTTGGAGCGCACGATCGGCTTTCCATTGGTCCAAAAGTATCCATCCACTTCACCGCCATTACTCATCGCTTTGAAGTATTTTGTTCGGTCCAAATCTGAAGAAAGGAAATTGGGGAAAGGTGGATTCAGAAATGTAGGCAGATCCACGGGCGACGCCGCAGTTGGCACCACACCAATTTCAGAAAGGAATGTTGGATTCTTGGTGTTATCGAGTGGATTTGTTACGGTTGGATTTGGCAAAGTTCCCGCATAAGTTGGGGATCCAAATCTCTTGGGATCGAAGGCGACAGTGACACTGGAATAAGCACCATTTGCTGCTGTATTCAATTGTGAATTGAAAAATCCCGCCTCACCAGAAAGATGTTGCGGAACTGAACTCAAGCGCCCCACCAACGCCAAATCCGATGGCGTCTTGCCTCCAGTGGTCGCTTGATCAAAGCGAGTTGCGATATTCACATTCAACAGCGCAGAGTTGTCGACAACAGAAACTCCAACCACATGTCGAATCGATCGATCAATCGATGTCGGCGCAAGAAACCAGAAACTGTCTGTGAATCCATCGCCGTCTGTATCACAAAGCGTGCGCGTGATTATGTTGCGTGGACTATTTGTAACAAACTCATCCGCCTTCTGCCCAAACCATTTCAAACGCAAGAAATTTGGAAGAGCCGTGGCCGGAGTTGACAAAGACTGTGGGTTTGCGCTTGAAAACCAACCACCAATTGGAGCAAGCAAAGGAGGTATTGGATTCGGATCTCCACCAAATGCAAGTTGCTGGAATGTAAAAGCCGCATCACCTTGTGGTGTTGATGTATCTGGAAATGGGGGAAGTGGATTTGGCGGGATTGTTCCAAACGTAATTGGCACCCAAAGATTCGGATCTGGTGGTACCGACGGCAACCATTGCTCGTAAGGAATTTCCAAAGACCATCGCTTTGGAATTGTTGGGAAAAATTCTGCCTTCCTTTGACTTGGAGCAACCTCTGTCAGAGTGAACTTTGCAACATCCGAAATATCGGTCACTAAGCGCCAGCCGTTGTTTGCCGTCGGAATCCATGAGAGATGTGACCAATGAGAAAATAGTGGTTGACCACCATAGACCACTCGAACTGGTTCCGTGCTTCGCAACCAACGACAATCTCCACTGCCTGGATTGCCGACAGGATTTGGTTCAGCTATGCGAATGTTTCCAAAGAGAGGTGCAACTGTATCTGGGAGGAAATTGCTGTACACATCCGGCCAATTTGTCCAAGGTCGAACTTCAAATGGCGCAAAGTTATAGCCGTCAATGATTCCGTCACCTGCAGGAACTTGCGCCATTGTGCTGTTGTTCATTCGGTCAATTTGATCGACCGAAAATCGAGTCTGGGTTTGATTTGGAATGATTCGAGGGACTGCGGTCGATGCAGATGGAATTGGAACTTGAAGATCAGCCAATGCTCTATCGGTTTGATCAATTGGCTGAACGAAAAGACTTTGGGCAATTTCGTCGGAAACAGTGTGCGCAATCGGCCCTATTCGATCGGTTTGAGCAGCGGTCAATTGCTGTGCGCTGGAGAGGACTCGCAGCGACTGCGCTCGACTGACAAAAGCAGCGGCGATGATCACTAATAGCACCAACATAGATACCACCAAGATCATGGTGCTTCCTCGACGGCGAACTGGTGGCTTTGGATGGCGCATTGGGTTCTCCTTCATTACGACGATGGTCGCTTTGGAAGTTCGACAATAAGTTGCAGAGTCTTCCCCTCTTCGATTCGCTTTTCAGGATCGTGAAGCTGCATTGTGATTCGCAAGGCTGTTGGCCAAGGGGTGTAATCGTCGCGATTGCCAACCGCGCCGTCTAAAGTCTGAAAGACTGGCTTGTCACCGTTGAATCCAAAAACTGCCGTATAGATCTTGATTGGAATTGGAACAGATGAGCCGAGAGGATAGATAATGGGATTCACACCTTCGATAGCGGATGGCACGATCCACGATCCTGCTGGGACAGGGTTCAGGTCCTCAGTCAGTGTTCTCACTCCACGAGCTTCTTCTGTCAACCCTTGAGAATCTGGAAAGCCATACCACTTCGTTGGAACGAGTGGATAGGTGACAACACCTGGAACAGTTGGCCCCCAAGTCCAATCCACCATAAAGCCAGAACAGTTCGTGGCAAGCGTCGGAGTTGTCAGCATCACATCTTGTCGATTCATGCTCGGAGCAACTTTTTCGCTGCGAACATAACCCGCGAGTTGACCATACCCAGCGAATGGTCCAAAGAAGCCATTGACGATTCTCTGCCTCCAAGTAGTTGATCCAACCGGCGCGAGAATCTTCCGAATGTCGTTCAAATTTGTTGCGGCAACATCGACTCGCGAATTGATGATGTTGGAATTTGGAAGCAAATTGGCGTCCGTGATCACAGTCTCTAGATTCAGTTGCTCGAAGAGACTGACCGCAGAGTTATTTCCGTATGTCGTCGTAGCCGTCGGGTTCGTCGGGTTCGCCTGTTCATCCGTTGCCTTGTGAAAGCGCCTCAAATCTCCGCCATCATCTGCCAACAAGATTGCTTGGCGTGCCAAAGTCCAATCTCGCGCCTCGGGTTGGGTTCCGTTTGTGACTCCTCCACCGCCCCCCCACCAATACTTATATTCCAAACTTCCACTTGCTACAGTGTCAAAACTCCATGGAAGCAGTGGAGCATCACTAAAGGCAATTGGGTCTGGACGCGGACCTGTCGATCCCTGCGGAATCAAATCCGGCAACTGAACACCATGCCCATACAAGATGCGCGAGACATTACTGCGAGCTAATCCGTTGAATGGACCAAGGTCTTGACCGCCTGCAAACCGCGCAGATGTTTGCGTGCCCTTTGAGAAAAATACCAGTTGATCGCAGCGAATAGTTGCGTTCGCTGGGCGCGTTGGATCTATAAGTGGAGCGGATGGTGAAAAAATTTGATTCGCTTCGTTCCTGATCGCAACGCACTGAATGACCAAGACTCCGTCAAAATCAATGCGCGAAATGTCGGTTCGAATCTGCCGTTCAATTGCTCCTGTCTCTTGCAGAATGTCATTGACTGCTTCGCCCAAACTTGCAACTTTGCTTGCGGTGCTGAAAATGCGACTGACTGCGACGATGACCACAAGCAACAATCCAACAGCGACCATCAATTCGATGAGAGTGAATGCTCGGTTTGTTCTGCTGAAAATAGAATAAATACGAAATTTCATTATCAAAGTTCCTGCACCGAGGCATAGACCGGAACAAGCGTAAAACCCTTCGGATCAGTCACGGGGACAAACCAGATAAAGCGATCTCCGGGATCTGCAGCAACTGCTCCCAATGTTGTTCCTGCTGTGTAAGTAACACCGAACAATTCGGCAAGTGGTGGATGTGCTGGAACTGGTCTATTCAGAATGACTGGGCCATCCTTGGATGTCCTTCGACCAGTCAGCACTCGGTGCACAGTGTTGTATTCATCAAGAATCCACTGACCAGGAAATTCCCAACTCTGTTCGACGGGGATGTTTCCTGGGGTTGTTGTTGGAGTTGGATTGAGAACCTTCGCATTATCCAAAATGGTGAGTGGGAGTCCATCCAAACCACCGAATTTCCAAGGAGCGAAAGGCGCAATACTCAGATCGAAAAGAAGTGGCAGAGGCGGCAAAGATGTCCCAAGCGCAGACGAACCTTGCGAAACAATATAGTCCCGCGGCTCTCCGCCTCCATCCACAACTCGATATACAAAGATTGCGACTTGAATGCGACCAGCGAACCGACGAAACATGCAATCCCAGTAAAAAGCAGGTCTCTTTATTTTACCGGCGCCAGAATAATTATTTGGATATGCGCGCTCACTTTGGAAAATAAGGACTTTTGGAAGCTGCTTTGGAGTGGGGGAATTATCAACAATGCCTGGAATCGGAAAGTCAAGAGTGGGATTATTGAAATTGTATGGAATGCCAAAGAGCGGCGAAGTTGGACTTGCACCAGTGCCGCCAATATTTTCTGTGGCGATCTTCGATAAATCCAAAGTGCTGCCCATCACTCCACCGAGTTGGTTGCTTGTGTAATAAGCACTAAAAATATCAATTGCGCCTCGTTCGTCGATATTTACGTCCGTACTCATCTTCTTGAAGAGAAATCCAGGTCGCTTCCATTCCCAGTCTCCGGGAACTGTCGAATGATGAGTCACAGGCGCTGACACATTTGGAAAAATCAAATCTGCAGAACCGAATTCTTCCATCGTTCCAAACCACTCTGGTTTCAACTTCATTCGCAGAATCGCCATTGCATTGTCGGCGACGATTGGACCCATGATGTCATCGTTCGCCTGTCTTTGCTGTGCAATTCCTGCAGGAAAGAGCGCGGAAATTCCAATGATTCCGATGCCAAGAATGAACACGGCGAGCAGAAGTTCGACCAGCGAAAAAGCTCGGCGCGAAAAAATCATCTTGGCACAACCTCCGCGACTCCAGTGAATCGATTGAAATGGATTCGGTCGGAGAATTGGTTGATGAAGTTTGATCGGTCACATACTGCCCTTGCAAACTTCGCATTACTAAGTTGTGAAATCGATGGCACGCGCCACAAACTTGGGTCAAACTGAGTCTGAAAAGAGTCATCATCGAAAATTGCTAAGAAAACAGTTACATTTCCCAATGGTTCATCGAAATATTCGTCGTACGAATAAAAAGCACTATTTGAGGTTCCTGTCGAACTTGTTCCTACGTCAATGAACCCGTCACGATCAAAGTCAATCCAAACATTGACACTTTCTCCTAAACTAATTCCAGGTATTAAGTTTCCAGTAATAGCTGTATTGCGTGTTTGTAATGTTCCATCAGAGTCGAACCGAACGACAACTAGAGATCCACGCTCATAAGTTTGACTTTTAAAAACCGGCTGTGACACATAATAATCCTCCCAAGGAACAAATGGTCCGGTGTATGTACATGGCAAAGGAAGATTTATATCCGCCCCACTACCAGCAACCTTGATTCCACTTGGTAACAATATTGGAGCCATTCCAACGACGGGCGAGAACTCCTCGACTAATAAGTCATCTATTGAAGTGAAAGGATAGACAACAGTCCATGAACCACTCGAATTGTTACCAGGAAACCCAACTCTTCCTGTGGCTTTTGCAATCACAATTTCGGTTTGCTGTGGCTTCGAATAGTCAATAGTTTCAGGGCTATTTGGTGTCGCACGATATGTTGCCATTCGCACACGAAATCCAACCAACACCATCGCTCGATCTCGAATGGCGATCGCACGAGCTTCTCCAAGTGCAGCCAAAACTTTATTTGTCGCACCCGCGAGTTTTGCATCTTTGGAAATGCGCTGCGCACTCGTGGTGATCACCACGCCGAGAATCGCAATGATGCCCATCACTGCAAGCAATTCCATCAAGGTGAAGGCTCGAATTGTTTGAACTGGTCGGTTCATTGTGCGGGCCTTGGGAGTGGTTCGTACGAGTAGATGTTGTCGGACGTTGTTCCCATGTCGCCGTCCGGTCCCGCAGAAACAAAGCACATCTTTCGATTTCGGCAGATTCCCAAATAGTGTTCATCCATTGTGCGAACAGAACCATCTTCGAGATCAATTCCGTTCGTACTTGGATTTGCAATCGCCGCTGCAACCTCGGCCTTCGTCGCAGCGCGTCCTGGAAAAATCACGCCGATTCTGCGATTCCATGGATCGAAAATTTCTCGCACGGATGCATATGGTGGCATTTGATTGGGATCGGTCTGCGGATTGACAGTTGGCCAAGCCGCTGGCAGCGGCTCGACGGCATTCGCTAAACTCAGTGGCACGAATCGAATCACCGAACTTGGCATTCGAGAGATGATCTCGGCAGAGTCCGGACTCGCTATCAATCGTTCGAGAACGACGCAGATGGCATAGGAGGTCTCAAAGTCAAATAGGGTGGTATCAGATTTTTCCACGTAGATATCAAATCCCGCCGAGGGCCCAGTCGCTGAGAGCGTGAAGTCCAGAAGCCCCGGCGGCCCCGGTGTCCCAGCACCAGGGGTTCCCGGCGGATTGGTGCGCCGACCAGCAGTCATCTCGCGACCAGCTTGACTCTGCCAAGAAGTAATCGCTTGGTCGAGCAACACAAAAGTGCTCTGCACACTTCGCCGATCATTCGCTGCGAGAACCACACTTGTGACTGTGAGCGCAAGACTCATCAGAACCAGAATGACGCCGATGACGATGACCAGTTCAAGCACAGTGAATGCACGGCGATTATTCAATTGCCCACCTCCACGATATTGTCTTCATTAAAAAGAGTTGCATCGCGGCGAACCGTGAAGTCCGCTCGCTGATCTGGTCCAGAAGAAAAGAGTGCGAAATCAGCCATCCGCAGAGATCGAGTTGTTGATGTGTCTCCATTGCCATCCGCAACAAGACAATTCTCAGGGACATCCTCGATTCCTGTATCAAGATCGAATCTTTGGGGACGTAAAACAAAAATGTCCGAGAGGTCCCAACCAACATCTGTCACCGTTCCTTCACCGACTCTTTTTCCTCCGATCCGCTTGGGATCACCATTGACATAGCCCTTGCGGTAAAACCGAATCGGTTGACCGTAGTAATCCAAGAGAACCTTCGGCGCATTTTCATTCCAATTATTGTCTCCGGCACGTGCAACAATTGGTTGACCAGTCACAGAGTCCGTTCCCACGATCGCTCCCAGAAGAGATCCATCTTTCAATTCGAGATATGGGCCAAGAACTCTTCCTGAAACATTGGCAACAGTCGAAGTGTTTGAAGCAATTCCTTGCGGCAGATTTCGTCTTGAAAAATTACCGAGTGGTCCAGCCACTTGATTTGGATTCGAATATGCCCCCCACACACCATCCTTAAGTGGACTTCGAATCCCTGCCGCCGGAGATTCTTTTGATGCCGCAATTTTTACCGCCGGGTTTACTCCCGGATCAGTCCACTGACCAATCGCACCATAGCCATCTTCGTCCTTCCCCCCCGGCCCGATCAAATATTCCACCATCGAAGTCATCGAATAATACTGTTGAATTTGGGCTACTTGGGGAACTGTTAGCGTTGGTGGGAGTGATGGGAGCTGGGGCGGTGGAAAATACGGCGGAAGAACCAAGTCTCTGAGATAACCCCTCCCAGTTTGAGTCGCGCCAGTCGTTGGGGAACCCAATACTGGAGGGAGATATCCCATATCAGTTTTGAATTGTGTCAATGCCCGTGAAACAGCACCCATCATGCTGCGTGTGCTTGCCCCCTGCGCAACCTTGGTCGCACTTGATACAGCCACGACAAGTAGCCCGACTAAAACCACAATAATGCCCACGACGGTCAGGAGTTCAATGATGGTAAATGCGCGTCGTGTTTTCATGACTCGGGCTTACTTCTTTGTTCCACCTGATACTGACTCGATCATCGCCACAAGCGGAAGAAAGAGCGCCAAGACGATCGTTCCAACGATTCCGCCGAGGATCACCACCATGAATGGCTCGAGAAGAGAAAGAAGACTCGCGACTGCAACATCGACTTCTTCCTCGTAGTTGTCTGCGATCTTCATCAACATTGCATCGAGATCTCCAGTTTCTTCACCGACGTCAATCATGTTGACGACGATTGCATCACAGACTTTGCTCTCGCGAAGTGGTTTGGCAAATGTTTCACCTTCGCGAATCGAATCGTGCACCTTCGTCAGTGCTTTTTCAAAAACATAGTTGCCTGATGTATCACGCGTGATAAGAATTGCTTCGAGAATCGGCACACCTGCAGCAATCAAAGTTCCGAGCGTTCGAGTGAAGCGTGCGATCGCCGTCTTCTTGATGAGGCTGCCAATCACAGGAATCTTCATTCGAACCACATCTGTGACTGCTCGACCAAACTTGGTCATACGCACTAGTTTGAAAAAGAAAAAAATCAAAAACGGAGAGGCGATAATCCAAATTGCACCCGGCACTTTTTGATCTGGTTGTTGTCCAGCAACCCATTTACTCGCACTGATCAGCCAAATGGTCAATGCGGGAAGAGCAACATCGAAGTCTGCGAAGATTTCCTGAAACTTCGGAATAACGAAATACATAATTCCAGTGACGATTGCAGCAGCAATAGTGATAACGACTGCTGGATAAATCATGGCCCCAATAATTCTGCGCTTCAGCCTCTGCGCCTTTTCCATGAACTCCGACAATCGTTGCATCACGACATCAAGCACTCCACCAACTTCGCCGGCTGCAACCATCTTGACATACAGGCGAGTGAAAACTCGAGGATGATGCGCAAACGCTTCGGACAAGGATGATCCGCCCGCAATGGATTCACAGACTTCGCCAAGGACATTTTTTAATTTGCCCGCTTTCTGCTGATCCTCTAAAATTTGCAACGACCTTAGGAGTGGCAACCCTGCATCCTGCAGAGTCGACATTTGGCGAGTGAACATAGTCAAGGCCTTCGTACTCACTCCACCAAGTGAAATCGACATGCCTTTGCTTTTCTTCTTTTTCTTTTTGCTTTCCTCTGCGGCTTTCTTGGCAGCTTCTTTCTGTTCGCGGACAGAAGTTGGAAACAACCCTTGAGTTCGAATTTTGCGAACAGCTTCTTCGCTCGACGCGGCTTCGACTGTTCCCTTCTGTGTCTTCCCGGCAGTATTTGCAGCTTCGTAAGAAAAAATTGGCATAGTTTTAATCTCCGGAGGAAATCGTCTCTCGTACGATTTCGTCGATTGTTGTTTGGCCTTCATACAACGCCAACAAACCAGACTCACGAAGCGTTCTCATGCCTCGTTTGCGAGATTCCGTCTGCAACACTGCCGTAGACGCCTGCTGCATGACAAGATCTCTCAACTCATCATCCATCAACATGATTTCAAAAATCGCCATTCGGCCCTTGTATCCAGACTTCGTGCAATTATCACACCCTCGTCCCCGATAGAGAGTTCGACCCTGAACATCGGCAGTCCGAAGGCTCAATTCCATCAAATGCTCTTCGGACGGTGCGAACTCTTCCTTACACTTAGTGCAAATGCGGCGCACGAGTCGCTGTGCGACGATCGCTTCGATTGTCGCAGTGAGGAGGAAAGATTCGACGCCCAAATCGAGAAGACGGAGAATAGAACTTGGCGCATCATTTGTATGGAGAGTTGCAAAGACCAAATGGCCAGTGAGACTTGCTTGAATGGAAATCTGCGCAGTTTCCAAATCGCGAATTTCACCGACCAAGATGATGTCCGGATCTTGACGAAGGAAGGACCGTAGCAAACGGGCAAAGGTCAGCTCCTGCTCCAAGTTGACTTGGCACTGGATCATGCCGTCGATGTCGTATTCGACGGGATCTTCCGCAGTCAAGATTTTTGTATCGACCTGATTCAATTCGCGAAGAGCCGCATAGAGCGTGGTTGTTTTCCCTGAACCTGTCGGGCCGGTGACAAGCACAATTCCATTTGGCTTATTGATGATAAGCCTCATCTTCGCGAGCTCGTCTTCGCGCAATCCAATGCGATCCAATTCGAGTTGGACTGCAGAACGATCCAGAACACGAAGCACCACTGATTCGCCATACATCGTGGGCAAAACTGCAACTCGAAGATCGATCGGTTCTTTGTCCGCGGCCAACTGATAGCTGATTCGTCCGTCC
>Ga0209086_10002876_pt1 | contig 13258 bp, 9 predicted proteins | sample M_130207_XF_Meta_FD_187312 | JGI IMG/M metagenome (GOLD analysis project Ga0209086, IMG submission 187312) | Freshwater microbial communities from Lake Montjoie, Canada to study carbon cycling - M_130207_XF_MetaG (SPAdes) (version 2) | ecosystem: Environmental > Aquatic > Freshwater > Lake...
CTCTCGATGATGCGGGGATCGCCGAACGCCCAGAGGAGAGCGACATCGAGTGCTTCGAAACATTCGAGGAGAATGCGTGCGCGAAGGCCCGATACTTTGCGGAGCGGAGTGAGGGGCGGTTGGTGCTCGCTGATGACTCTGGCCTTTGCGTCGACACGCTCGGCGGCGCGCCCGGAGTCTTCAGCAAGCGCTGGGCCGGAAACGATGGGTCCGGCCAGCAACTCGATGATGCCAACAATACGAAGTTGCTCGCCGAACTCGCGCGGTGCGACGATCCATTGCGTGGTGCTGCGTACGTGTGCGTCGCTGTTATCGCGCAGTCGCCGGGGGATGTGCTGTGGGCCCGCGGCGAGACCCGCGGCATGATCGTGCGAGAGCCGTTCGGGAGCAACGGATTTGGCTACGATCCGTACTTCAAGAGCGCCGAGCTCGGTCAGACCTTCGGTCGAGCCACACGAGAGGAGAAAGCCCGCGTGAGTCATCGGGCACGCGCCGTTCGTGCGGTGTGTGAGCAGTGGATGGTGTACCAGCGCAGCAAACGGCAATGAGGCGGTTGACCTTGCGTGTGAAGCTCACTACTTTTCCACCTTCGGTTCGCGGGGCGTAGCGTAGCCCGGTATCGCGCCTGCTTTGGGAGCAGGAGGTCGCCGGTTCGAATCCGGCCGCCCCGATTCGGTCGCGAGGCAGTAGAGTCAGATGTTTGGTTCTCTTCAGAGGCGCCAGTAGCTCAGTTGGATAGAGCGGGAGCCTTCTAAGCTCCAGGTCGGGGGTTCGATTCCTCCCTGGCGCGCCTTGCGAGGCAGTGCAGCGGTACCAAGAAGGGTTGGACAAGAGGTCGTAATGTACGGTAGGCGCCCTTAGCTCAATTGGCAGAGCAAGTGACTCTTAATCACTAGGTTGAAGGTTCGATTCCTTCAGGGCGCATCGCTCGTTGATCACCACAGTGTTGTCGGAACCGCCCCCAAAGGCGGTTTCGTCGTTTCTGGGAGTTCTCGAGTCGCGCGCGTTTCTTTTACCGGAGTCAGGTATGCTGCTTCCCCTCCTCTTCGCAGCCACAGTCGCGCTCTCGGCTGCGCCCGCACCAATCACTGCCGCCGACACGGGCCATGTCACGGTGGATGCAGGCATCCAACTGTTCTACAACGTGCAGGGTGGAGCACAGCGCGACACCATCGTGCTCGTGCATGGTGGACCGGGGCTCAGTTCGTCCTACCTCGAGCGCGATCTCGATTTCTTAACCATCCGACATACGGTCATCCTCTACGACCAGCGCGGCTCCGGACGGTCCACGCTCATCACCGATTCCACCAAGGTCAGCGCTGCGCTCCACGTCGCCGATCTCGACGCGCTGTTGCGGCGCTTCCACATCACGCGCGCGAATCTCTACGGCCATTCGTGGGGTGCCGGATTAGTGGCGCTCTATCTGGCAGAGCATCCAGCGACGGTCCGTCGCGCCATCCTTGGCTCCAGCATTCCGCCACGCCGTGTCCCCTACATGGCGCAGTTCAGCACGCGGCTCACCGCGTGGGCCGACAGCGCCACGAAGGTGTCCATCGCAACGCTCAGCAGAGCGCAGCGAAACGCCGTGGATCCGGTCGCGGCCTGCCGCGCGTACTGGCGTGTGTTCATCGTCGGCTACTACGCCGACACCAGCGCCATTCGCCGCATGCGCAGCGATGTCTGCGACAATCCGCCGGCCTCGCTTTCGAATCGCGTCAATGCCTGGACCCTGGGGACGCTCGGCAACTGGGACTGGCGCGGCCTGCTCGCGCAGACCACCGTTCGGGTGCTCGTGCTCCACGGCGATGGCGATCCCATTCCGCTCGAGGCCGCGCGCGAGTGGGCCGCATCAATCCCAGGTAGTCAGTTAGCGATCATCAAGGGCGCGGGCCACTGGCCCATGGTCGAACGCCCCACGGAACTCCGAGAGGCGATCGAAGCGTTCCTCGCGGGGCGCTAACACGCGAGGGTTGAGAATCTTCTACTTCGGTACACATCCCCACACGCATGCACGATCTCAACACGCTGTTCCGCACCGCCTTTGATTCGACTCGATCCGAGGCGGTGCTCCACTACCTCGCCGCCGATGGTGCGCGCACGACGCGCACATTCGCTGAGTTGGATCATCACGTGGATCACACCGCCGCGGTGCTCGCGGCATACGGCCTCGTGAGCGGAGATCGCTGCGTCGTGCATCTCGCAAATCGCATCGAGTTCATCGAGATCTTCCTCGCCTGCCTCCGGCTCGGCGTGATCTGTGTTCCGGTCAACGTGCTCTATCGCGATCGTGAGCTCTCGCACATCGCCACCGACGCCGCACCATCGCTCATCGTGACCTCGGCGGAGCATCGCGCGCTCTTCGCAGACGATGCCAACGTATGCACCGTTGAGGCCCTCATGCGCGAGCGCGAACGGATGGTTGACGCCAACACCGCGCAGCATCCGGAGTATCCGAGCGCGTCGCCCGAGACCCCTGCCGTCATCATTTACACCTCCGGGACGACCGGACGCGCGAAGGGCGCGGTGCTCTCGCACGGCAACCTCGTGGCGAACAGTCGGCATCTCGTCGAGGAGTGGCGCATCACCGCCGCGGATCGCTATCTCGCCGTGCTTCCGCTCTTCCATGTGCACGGACTCGGCAACGGGATTTGCGCGTGGCTCGCGACAGGCTGCACGATGATGCTTGTGGAGCGGTTCGATCACGCGCTCGTCGTGGAGTGGTTTGAGGAGTTCCGCCCGACGCTGATGTTCGGCGTCCCGACGATCTACGTGCGTCTGCTTGAGCTTCCCGCCGAGAACACGAATGCGATGGGGCAGGGGATGCGGCTCTTTGTGTCGGGGTCAGCGCCGCTACCCGCGCCGATTCACGCGCAGTTCCTCGAGCGGTTCGGCCACACGATTCTTGAGCGGTACGGCATGAGTGAGACGCTCATGAACATCGGGAATCCGTACGATGGCGAGCGGCGCCCCGGGAGTGTCGGCGTGCCGTTTCGCGACGTCGACGCGCGAATTGTCGATGAAGCGGGAAGCCCCGTGGCGGTGGATACCGTCGCGCAGCTGGAAGTGCGCGGGCCGAATGTGTTTGGTGGATACTGGCGCAACCCCGAGGCGACAGCGAAGGCGTTCCGCGACGGGTGGTTCCGCACCGGCGACATGGCCGAACGTTCCAGTGACGGCTACTACACGCTACGGGGACGCGCGAGCGATCTGATTATCAGTGGCGGATTCAACTTGTATCCTCGCGAGATTGAGGAACTCCTCCTCGACGCAGCGGGTGTCCACGAAGTTGCCGTCGTTGGTACCTCTGATGCGCGGCGGGGCGAGGTGCCGATTGCGTACATCGTGGCGGAGTCCAGTGTGAGCGACGAGTCGCTGCGCGCGTTGTGCGCCGCCAATCTTGCCAGTTTCAAGACACCACGCGCGTTTATAAGAGTCGCGTCGCTTCCGCGCACAGCGCTGGGGAAGGTGCAGCGCCATCTGTTGCCTCCGTGGGAGGCCAGCTGAGCAGGGAAATCGTCCTGTGGTGTTCGGTCGTACGGCGCAGGCAGAAAATAGAGTAACAGAACTGTGATTTATCTGTGACTCGCCCCTTGCGCGAAGGCGTTGGCGTTGTTACGTTTCGCTTTCTGCCCCAGAAATGGGACAGGGTAGTGCCTACCGGGCCTGGAATGGCCCGGTTTGTGTCTTCGGAAGTTTGGGGATAAAGTGGTTGAAAGAAACTTGCTTTTCCCCCTTGACGAAGAGGATACACGCTAGGTATGTTGAGAGGCTGCCCCCTGAAAGGGTGCTGGCAGACGAAAAACGCTGATTGAAAATTGAGTGTGAGATCATAGGATGTGCGAGGCTATCTCATTGACCCGAGTCCATTCAGGGGCTCGGCGAGAGAATAGACCTGAACATTTTTGTGATTCCGAATAGCGCTGTCACGTTAGTGATAGCGTGACAGTGTTTGTTCGGAGAGCTAATCAAATCTTCGTAAATCATTGGAGAGTTTGATCCTGGCTCAGGACGAACGCTGGCGGCGTGCTTAACACATGCAAGTCACGGGGGCCCGCAAGGGCAACCGGCGAACGGGTGCGTAACACGTGAGCAATCTGCCGATCTCTGGGGGATAGCCGGCCCAACGGCCGGGTAATACCGCATACGAACGCCGAGAGGAGTCTCTTGGCGTTGAAACCTCCGGGGGAGATCGAGGAGCTCGCGACCTATCAGCTAGTTGGCGGGGTAACGGCCCACCAAGGCTACGACGGGTAGCTGGTCTGAGAGGATGGCCAGCCACATTGGGACTGCGACACGGCCCAGACTCCTACGGGAGGCAGCAGTGGGGAATATTGCGCAATGGACGAAAGTCTGACGCAGCGACGCCGCGTGTGGGATGAAGCCTTTCGGGGTGTAAACCACTGTTGCCCGGGACGAAACTCCTTTTTCGAGAGGATTGACGGTACCGGGTGAGGAAGCACCGGCTAACTCTGTGCCAGCAGCCGCGGTAATACAGAGGGTGCGAGCGTTGTCCGGAATCACTGGGCGTAAAGGGCGCGTAGGTGGCTTGGTAAGCGTGTGGTGAAAGCCCGGGGCTCAACCCCGGGTCTGCCGTGCGAACTGCCTGGCTTGAGCGTAGTAGAGGCAGGTGGAATTTCGGGTGTAGCGGTGGAATGCGTAGATATCCGAAAGAACACCGGTGGCGAAGGCGGCCTGCTGGGCTACTGCTGACACTGAGGCGCGACAGCGTGGGGAGCAAACAGGATTAGATACCCTGGTAGTCCACGCCGTAAACGATGGGTACTAGGTGTCTGGGGGAACGACCCCCTGGGTGCCGGCGCTAACGCATGAAGTACCCCGCCTGGGGAGTACGGCCGCAAGGCTGAAACTCAAAGGAATTGACGGGGGCCCGCACAAGCGGTGGAGCATGTGGTTTAATTCGACGCAACGCGAAGAACCTTACCTGGGTTTGACATGCTGGAGAAAGCTCGCAGAAACGTGAGCCCCTCTTCGGAGTTCCAGCACAGATGCTGCATGGCTGTCGTCAGCTCGTGTCGTGAGATGTTGGGTTAAGTCCCGCAACGAGCGCAACCCCTATCTCCAGTTACCAGCGGGTAATGCCGGGGACTCTGGAGGGACTGCCGGTGCCAAACCGGAGGAAGGTGGGGACGACGTCAAGTCATCATGGCTCTTACATCCAGGGCTACACACGTGCTACAATGGTACGGACAGAGGGCTGCTAAGCCGCGAGGTGGAGCCAATCCCCAAACCGTACCTCAGTTCGGATTGCAGTCTGCAACTCGACTGCATGAAGCTGGAATCGCTAGTAATCGTGGATCAGCTACGCCACGGTGAATACGTTCCCGGGCCTTGTACACACCGCCCGTCACGCCATGGAAGCTGTGAGCGCCCGAAGTCGGTGTCGGAACCCGCAAGGGACCAAGCCGCCTAAGGCGAGCGCAGTGACTGGGGCGAAGTCGTAACAAGGTAGCCGTAGGGGAACCTGCGGCTGGATCACCTCCTTAACGGAGCAGCGAGTAGGTCGGTTCTTCGGAACTCGGCACGAAAGCGCTACCGGATAGTCGTTAGTCTCGTACATCCGATCTCACACTCAACTTTTTTGCCGGGTCCTTGGTACCATCGGGATCTGGCGATAGACGTGTCTGGTGTTGCCTCCTCCGGGAGCCTCGCGCAAGACATCGTTATTTGACAATGGAAATGGGTAATGATCGTGGGAAACGAATCACACTAGTGACACAATTTCATCGGTATCAACCGATTATTTTTGATCACTCGTAGTAGATCGCGCGTGCTTTGTTTGACGATGTTGTAGTCAAGCGAGCGAATGCAAGTGGAGGATGCCTGGGCACACGAAGGCGATGAAGGCCGTGGTAAGCTGCGATAAGCTTGGGGGAGTGGCACACACACAATGATCCCAAGATGGCCGAATGGGGCAACCCGGCCAGGAGGAATCCTGGTCACCGCGCAAGCGGAGCGAACCCGGGGAACTGAAACATCTAAGTACCCGGTGGAAAGAGAAATCAACCGAGATGCCCAAAGTAGCGGCGAGCGAACTGGGTAGAGCCCAAACCGAGGTCCTTGTGGCCGCGGGGTTGTAGGACCCACAGACGCGTTACGAGAAGCCAGCTGAAGTCCCTTGGAACGGGGCGCCAAAGACGGTGACAGCCCGGTAGGCGAAAGCAACGTACGTAACGTAGTGGAGTTCCTGAGTAACGCCCGACTCGAGTAATCGGGCGTGAAGCTGGGGGGACCACCCTCCAAGGCTAAAGACTCTCGTGTGACCGATAGTGAACGAGTACCGTGAGGGACAGGTGAAAAGCACCCCTGTGCGGGGAGTGAAAGAGATCCTGAAACCACTTGCATACAAGCGGTAGGAGGTTGGGCATGGCTTCGGCTGTGTCACGACTGACTGCGTGCCTTTTGCATTATGATCCGGCGAGTTACTACTCAGCAGCGAGGCTAAGCTGGTATCCAGCGGAGCCACAGCGAAAGCGAGTCCTGTAACGAGGGCGCGAAGTTGCTGGGTGTACGACCCGAAGCCAGGGCGATCTACCCATGAGCAGGGTGAAGCTGCGGTAACACGCAGTGGAGGCCCGAACCGGTGTGGGTTGAAAACCGCTCGGATGACTTGTGGGTAGGGGTGAAAGGCCAATCAAGCCTGGAGATAGCTGGTTCTCCCCGAAATCTATTGAGGTAGAGCCTCGAGGCGTGTTAGCAGGAGGTAGAGCGACTGGATGGGCGCGGGCTGGCGTAGCCGGTACCAAACTCAACCAAACTCCGAATACCTGACTAATGGACCTCGGGAGGCAGTCGCTGAGCGATAATGTCCAGCGGCGAGAGGGAAAGAACCCAGAACCACAGCTAAGGCCCCAAAGTGGCCGCTCAGTATAGCGAAGGATGTGTCCGTGCCGTGACAACTAGGAGGTTGGCTTAGAAGCAGCCATTCCTTTAAAGAGTGCGTAATAGCTCACTAGTCCAGCGTGGATGCGCCGAGAATGGTCGGGATTAAGCGGCCCGCCGAAGCTTGGTCTTCTGACTTTGTCAGAGGGGTAGGGGAGCGTTCTGTATTGCCTTGAAGCGGTCGTGGAAACGTGCCGTGGAGTATACAGAAGTGAGGATGCCGGAATGAGTACGCGCAAATGCGGGTGAAAACCCCGCACACCGTAAGCCCAAGGATTCCTGCGCCATGGCAATCAGCGCAGGGTGAGGCGGACCCTAAGGTGAGGCCCCAGAGGCGTAACCGATGGATAGCCGGTTAATATTCCGGCCCCGCCTGCAGTGCGTTATCAACCCTAGAGGGACCCAGAAACGAAATGTCAGCGGCCATGTGGATCGGCCGTTCAACCGCGTAGAGCAATCGAGACGGGAGTACGAGAGCGCGGGGCAACCCAAGCTTAAGTGACGTGGAGTCGGCTGGCTAGAAAAGCTCTAGTGGGGAGTGCTGCAGACGTCCGTACCGTAAACCGACACAGGTGGGCAAGGCGAGTAGCCTAAGGTGAACGAGTGAAATCGGGTCAAGGAACTCGGCATAATGATCCCGTAACTTCGGAAGAAGGGATGCCGGAAAAGGTGTAGAGAACATCGAAGCTTTTTCCGGTCGCAGATAATCGGCTCAAGCGACTGTTTAGCAAAAACACAGGTGTGTGCCAAGCCGCACAAGGCGCCGTATACACACTGACGCCTGCCCGGTGCCGGAAGGTTAAGGGGAGATGTTAGCCGCAAGGCGAAGCATTGAGCCGAAGCCCCGGTAAACGGCGGCCGTAACTATAACGGTCCTAAGGTAGCGAAATTCCTTGTCGGGTAAGTTCCGACCTGCACGAATGGCGTAACGACTTGAGCACTGTCTCGACCCGATGCTCGGCGAAATTGCAGTCTCGGTGAGGATTCCGAGTCCCCGCGACAGGACAAAAAGACCCCATGCACCTTTACTGTAGCTTGCCATTGGACGTCGCACGTGACTGTGTAGCATAGGTGGGAGCCGTTGAGACCGGGGCGCTAGCTCCGGTGGAGGCATCAGTGAAATACCACCCTGGCTCGTGTAACGTCCTCACCACGTACTAGCAAACCTAGGCTGGGACCGTGGCAGGTGGGCAGTTTGACTGGGGCGGTCGCCTCCGAAAGAGTAACGGAGGCGCGCGCATGGTCCCCTCAGCGCGGTCGGTACTCGCGCTTTAGAGTGTAACGGCACAAGGGGGCCTGACGGCGAGAGCGACGGCTCGAGCCGCCACGAAAGTGGGCCGTAGTGATCCGGTAGCCCGGTGTGGATCGGCTATCGCGCAACGGATAAAAGGTACGCTGGGGATAACAGGCTTATCGCGCCCGAGAGTTCACATCGACGGCGCGGTTTGGCACCTCGATGTCGGCTTATCACATCCTGGGGCTGGAGAAGGTCCCAAGGGTCCGGCTGTTCGCCGGTTAAAGTGGTACATGAGCTGGGTTCAGAACGTCGTGAGACAGTTCGGTCTGTATCCGTCGTGGGCGTTGGAGAATTGAGGGGCGCGGACTCTAGTACGAGAGGACCGAGTCGGACAGTCCGCTCGTGTCCCGGCTGTACCGCCAGGTGCAACGCCGGGTAGCGATGACTGGTACGGATAACCGCTGAAAGCATCTAAGTGGGAAGCCGTCCCCAAGATGAATTCTCCCTGGAGCCTTGAGCTCCCTAAAGGGCCGTAGGAGACCACTACGTCGATAGGCCGCACGTGGAAGACGAGCAATCGCCTCCAAGCGCAGCGGTCCTAATCGCCCGTGAGGCTTGACTACTCCCCATCTCCTCGGAGATGGGCTGGAATACAAACGCCGCAGAGCATTCGCACGATCTATTTGGACTCGTCCAAACGATTCATAGTACTCCGATCATTACCCATTCCCATAGTCATTTTTTGACATACGCTGGCGACTAGAGCGTAGGGGCCACACTCGTTCCCATTCCGAACACGATCGTTAAGCCCTACAGCGCCGATGGTACTCCGATTGAGAGATCGCGGGAGAGTAGGCCGTCGCCGGCACCTTTTGGTCCTTCTAAGGACCGCACACAAAACCCCAGCCCCACAAAGGCTGGGGTTTTGTGCGTTCTACCCAGTGTTTCCCGACCACCTCACCACTCGTCTTCTCTTGATGACCACGCGCGCTGGGTTCGTGACCGTTGCTGGCCGGCCAAATGCCGGAAAATCAACCCTGCTCAATCGCCTCGTTGGCCAACACCTGGCCATCACGAGCCCGAAACCGCAGAGCACGCGCGATCGCGTAGTTGGCATTATCTCCGACGACGACTCGCAAATCATCCTCTTCGACACCCCTGGACTCCTAGAGCCGCGCTACGAGCTCCAACGCTCCATGCACGGTGCCGCCCGCAAAGCCCTCGAGGAAGCTGACGTTATCGTCCACCTCATTGACGCCAGCGAGGGGCTCCAGCCCGAGCACCTCGCCACCGCGGTCAATGGCAACGGCGCCCGAGATTTCCGGGCGCCTATCATCCTGGTGTTCAATAAGGTCGATGCACTCACCCCAGAGCGGCTCACTGCCCTCCGTGTTGAGTTCCCAGAAGCCGCGATGATCTCAGCCAAGACGGGGGAGGGGATCAAGTTCCTCCTCAAGACGGTGCGCAAAATGCTCCCCGAGAGCCCGTTCCTCTACGACGCCGAGGATGTGAGCACTCAACAGATGCGCTTTTTCGTGGCCGAGATGGTCCGCGAGTGCGCGCTGGAGCAGCTGGACGATGAAGTCCCGTATAGCGTCGCCTGCGAAATCGAAGAATTCCGCGAAACCGGCACGCCGGTGTACATTCGTGCAGTGCTCCACGTGGAGCGCGACAGTCAGAAACAGATTCTCATCGGTGCCGGCGGGGCTCGCATCAAGGCGATCGGGAAAGACGCCCGCCGGAAGATTGAACCTTTGGTCGGTGGCCCGGTGTATCTGGATCTGTGGGTGAAGGTGTTGTCCAACTGGAGACGAAATCCGAATTCGTTGCGACGACTCGGCTACGATCTCCCCGATGAACGGAAATCATGACCCTGAGCCCTCAGCTCCGCGCGATTCTGGTGTGTCCTCAATGCAAGGGTGCGCTGCACGATACTGACGATGGTCTTGGGCTCGATTGCCAGGGCTGCGCGGTGCGGTATCCTGTGCGAGACGGAATTCCCGTCATGCTGATTGATGAGGCGACACCACTCGGCGCCAGTACTGCCGGGTGAACACCCCCTACACGGCGTTCGCTTTCGCCTCGTCGTTCGACGCGCTTCCGAAGGCTGTTCGGGAGTGGGTCACTGAGAACGGCTTATTGGAGGCGTGCGTTCACGAGGCGGATAGCCTGTTGGACGCAGCGCTGCGCAGCCGCCCTCGCATCGCAATTTTCGACGCGCGGGAGGGACACATCCAAGACATCGCGGAGCACCCCGCACTCCACGCATGCCAGCGCCTCAAGGCCGACTCGTTTACTGGAGTGGTGCCCGCGGTTGTCCTCGTGTCGACTGCGCGCGCCGTCCCCGCGGCCTTCGCATCCGGCGCGGATGAGGTGCTTACTCCGGATTTCTCCGCCGCGGTGATGCGCGCGCGCCTCGAGTCGATGCTCCGGCGGAGCGACCGTGACGTGCATGTGCATCCGTCAAGCGGCCTGCCGGGAGCAGCGGAGATTGAGTTGGAGATTGGGGCGCGGTTATACCGAAACGAGGTGTTCGCCGTCGGCTACGCCGACCTGGATCATTTCAAGGAATACAACGACCGATACAGTTACCACGACGGGAACCGCGTGATCCGGATGCTGTCAAAGATTCTCCACGACGAGGTGAAGGGGAGTTGTGGCGAGCGCGGCTTTATAGGGCACATCGGCGGTGACGACTTTATTTTTATCATGCCGCTCGAGCGGTTGCATGAGACGTGCCAAGGGATTGTTCGTCAGTTTGATCAACTCGTGCCGTTTCAGTATTCCGAGCACGATCGAAGCGCCGGACAGTTTGAAGGGAAGGATAGGCGTGGGCAGGCGTATCAAGTGCCACTGCTGACGGTGTCGATTGGAGTCGTCACCAACGAGCGGCGACACTTTTTGCACCCATCACAAGTCAGTGAGCTCGCGACAGAGATGAAGAGTTTTGCGAAGACGATCCCAGGCTCGGTGTTCATGGTGGACCGCCGCGGTGAAGGTCCGTTCGATGAGGGGGCGGTGAGCCGGGGAGTGAAGTCTGACGGAGGAGGTCAGTCGTGAACGTTGCGTGCCCGACGTGTCGGTCAATCTTTCGTGTTGATCCAGCCAAGGTCCCGCTCGGTGGCATTCGCGCCTCTTGCGCCAAGTGCCAGAGCGCGTTTGATGTGCCTGATACCGACGGGACGGACGTGTTGCCCCTGCGTGATGAGGGCAGCACGCTGACGACGGATCAGGCGCGATGGTCTGGTCACCCGCGGCCGTCTGCGAGTGAGGTCATGGTCGCCTCAGACCGGGCCGCCGCTCCCGACCCTGACTTTGCGACGTACGGGGCTATGCGCCCCGCGGTGCCGCCCACGCGGCGTAGCAGTAGTCCGGTGGCACCGTCAATACGCGAGGCTCCGGTGACCCTGGCTGTTGTGAGCACAACGACTCCGCCTCGATTGCCAGCGAGTACGGAGCGCGCCGTGAATCCATTTATGGCAAACGACCCGTCTGCGAAGGCAAAGCGGTTGGCGAGGGCGCTCGTGTCGGATATGACGACCTACCTCCCGGCAAAGCGCGAGGAAGGGTTGCGTGACGGGACGCTCAAGCAGCTCTTCCGCGAGGAGATCAAAAAGAGCTATGGCGAGTATGTGGGGCAGGTGGGCGAGCCGATGGCGCAGTCCACGACCTACTTTCAGGACGCGTTGAACGAGATATTGGCGGCGGGAACGTCAATTTTCTAGGACCGCTCCCGACCGTCGCCTGCGACCGTCCTCTGGGGCCGTGAACATTGGGCGTGTGGGAGACGTGGCCGGAATTCCTCTCAGGATTTGCCGGTTCCCACACTGTATCTAAGTGCTGTTACCTGCTACATTTCGGGTGTATCCGCGAGCCGTTCACCGAGTGGCGGGGAACGGCTCGACTCTTACCCGAAAAGTGCAGAATGGCTGACGCCGAACGCACGAAATCCCTCAAGCACGACGAGTCTCGACTCGCCGAGCTGCGGAGGTTTCTTTGACCTGGATGGCAAGCGGGCGGCGCTGAATAGCGCCGAGGCCGAAATGGCCGGCGGTGACTTCTGGAATAATCAAGATCGGGCGAAGGTCGTGGTCTCGAGCGTTAAAGCGCTTAAGGCGTGGATTGAGCCCTTCGATCGGTTGTGGAGCCGGATTGAGAGCGCGCAGGAGATGGATGCGTTGCTCGAGGGCGACCCAGACGCTGAGATGATTGCCGAGCTGGAGCGCGAGACGGTCGCGATTCGCGAGGAAGTCGACGGTTTCAAGGTGAAGTCGCTGCTGCAGGCCCCGGACGACTGGCGCGACGCGCAGATTGAAATCGCGGCCGGTGCTGGCGGCACTGAGGCGCAGGACTGGGCGCAGATGCTCATGCGGATGTACACGCGGTGGGCTGAGCGTCGCGGCTTCTCGGTCGAGATACTAGATATCAGCGAGGGGGAAGAGGCCGGAATCAAAGGCGCGTCGCTCGAGATTAAGGGGCTCTATGCGTATGGGTTCCTTCGTCCCGAGGCCGGTGTGCATCGCTTGGTGCGGATCTCGCCCTTTGACTCCCAAGCCCGTCGGCATACGAGCTTTGCGTCGATTTTCATCTATCCTGTGGTGGATAACGAGATCAACATCGAGATCCGCGAAGAAGACATCAAGATGGACGTGTACCGTGCCTCAGGCGCGGGTGGACAGCATGTCAACAAGACGAGTTCGGCGGTGCGCCTCACGCATATCCCCTCAGGGATCATCGTGACCTGTCAGCAGCAGCGCAGTCAGGGAAAAAATCGCGCGACCGCGATGAAGCAGCTGAAGAACAAGCTGTACCAGAAGGAGTTGGAAAAGCAGCAGGCGGTGAAGGCCAAGCTGGATGCGACGAAGCAGGACGTATCGTTCGGCAGCCAGATTCGCAGCTATGTCTTCCAGCCGTATACGATGGTGAACGATCATCGCACGGAGTTGAAGATCAGCGATGTGCAGAAGGTGATGGACGGCGCAATTGATCCGTTCATTGAGGAGTACCTCAAGCAGTTCGGCGCAGCGACCCCCGGAGGGCACTCGTGAGCGAGGAACAGAAGTCCGACCAGCGGGACGACCTAAATTTCGTGATGAAGGCGCGACGCGATAAGCTCGACGC
>Ga0209086_10002878_pt1 | contig 13252 bp, 8 predicted proteins | sample M_130207_XF_Meta_FD_187312 | JGI IMG/M metagenome (GOLD analysis project Ga0209086, IMG submission 187312) | Freshwater microbial communities from Lake Montjoie, Canada to study carbon cycling - M_130207_XF_MetaG (SPAdes) (version 2) | ecosystem: Environmental > Aquatic > Freshwater > Lake...
TGAGTGGTGTTATTGTTATTGAAGCTGGTGCAGCAGGTACGTTTAAAGCAGTGAGATTAATTTTCAACGATTTTTTTATGCTGTTGCCACATGCTGAGGTATAGTTCAAATTAATGCTATCACCAATTTGTGCGGCATTATTACTTACATATTTAACCACAATAATTTTAGAGGTAAATGTCCCAGAATCCAATTGGGCTAATAATGGAGTTGGACTAGTAAACGACCATAAATATCCGGTTGCTGCTGCAATATTCCCAGTGCCTGCTGGTAAATTAGGCGCGGTGTACCTATATTTTCTTTCCCCACAAACATTGGTGATTAGCGCTGTTGAAATGATGCTTGATGGAGGCAATGGAACACTCAATAATGTGTTGATTAATACAGCATTTTTGTACGGACTAAATCCGCAGTTATTATAAGCCCTTACTTTTATGCTATCTGTAAAAAAAGCTGCATTGTTACTGAAATATTTCAATCTGATAACTCTTGATGAATTGATATCACCAGAATCTACTAGAACAGGAGTAATACCACCACATGAAAGAGGAATAAGCCACTCGTACCCTTGAGCATTATTGATTATTGATGCCGTATAACGGTAAATTCTGCCAAAGCAAGTATTGTTAACAAGCGTTTGTGTTATGGATGATGGCGCTGAGGGAGGGTTGCCATTTATTATTGTAAGATGAAGCGTAATGATAGAATCGCAACCTGCTACATTAATAAGCGTATCATTAAAATATCCTGATGATGAAATACTCATCCCATTCCACTGATAAGGTAGCTGACTTGAGCAAATTGTCAATTGCACCGTATCTCTACTAACAGATAAAACATTTACTGAAGCAGAACTTGATAAATAATCAGGATATGCATTACATCCATCCAATGTGTGCAATTCTTGTAAATTATAAAATGTTGTTGAGTCAGGATAAACAATAATTTGAATCGGATTCGAAGAGCCAGAAAATTGAATAGAATCATTTATTGTTCCAAACCAAGGACCTTGTCCGGTAACGTTCAAGGTTAATACTGCAGAATCTCCCGAACAAACACTAGGATTGCCAGATAAAAATCCTGTTGGTAGCGGAATTGTCGCTATACTTATTGAGGAACTGTTTGAAGAACCAAAAGAATTAAAAGGCGTTACGCTGATGCCCGCTATACTATCATAAATTTGAATGGTAATTGAATTGGTATTTGTACCACTAATAATATTCGCATTACCATTGATTGTCCAATTATATCCTGTTGCAAAATTTACGGGGTTGATTGCAATCTGCACCGTATCTCCAAAGCACACCAAGGTATCCCCATGAATAACACCTGCATCTTCAGGCAATATGCCACTACTCACAACTAATGTTGCCGCATTACTAATTGCTTGGCAGTAACCCGATTTTATAACACATCGATAATGCGCATTATTTAAAGATACAGGTGCATTACTAACCGTTAAAACAGAAGTGTTTACGCCGCTATAATTGTTGATATTGATTAAGTTTACAAAGATTCCGCTTGAGTCTATTTGCCATTGATATAGAGGGAATGAGCTGGTTGAAGAAACAGAAAACTGCGCATTTCCGCCCACAGAAGTAGAAACGCCAATTGGCTGAGTTGTTACACTCATTGGCTGACTTGTCCATCCTGCTGACATCTGAACTGCGGCTTGTGCATTCAAACGTCCTTTACCAATTAGTCCAATGTAAGTTGGGTTTAATGAATCTATATTTACTGAAGATATTTTTAAAATAGTATCAATATCTTTCCGACTTAAACAGGGGTTAACACTCAGCATCAAACCAACAGTACCACTAACAATAGGCGCTGCATAACTGGTACCTGAACTATTAAGATACCAATTTTCAGCTGGGGTTATGGCTACATCGTAACCAGGAGCACTTAAGTCTACCTTATCATTGTGTTGATGTGTAGAAGTAGGGTCATTTAAAATCTTCATGTGATTATCTAATGGACCAATACTTGTAACAGAAAAAACGTTATCAAATGCAGCAGGATAAACATATGCTGTTGGGTTTGAGCATGTTGTTCCATTTCCTGCAGCTGCAACCAAAAAAGCGCCAACGCCGTAAGCTTCATTAATGGCTTGTTCGGCATAATTGTTATAAAAACAACCTGCAGTCCAACTCATGTTGATTACTTTAGCCCCAGCATAAGCAGCATTTAAAACTTCATTATAACTCATTAAGTATAACGCAAGTTTGCAATTGTATCCAATAGAACTTAAGCCATTATTGTTGTTTGTATTTCCAGCTGCTAATATAGCAACTGCTGTTCCATGTGTTGGTGTAGATGTGCCCGCGTTGATATAAGCACATTTACCCAACAATTCGGAATGGTTTGGACTATATGATTGGTCTGTAATTGCTATAACTACATTGGAATCACCTTTTGTGATATCCCAAGCTGTTTGCGCATTGATAAGATTAAGCGCATAATTATTGATCCCTGGAAGAATATTATAATCATTCGGAGTGTGCAATGTATCATAAACAGGTGCAGGATAGATACCGGATACCGCAGTTACAAAATTTCGCAAAGAATTTTCAAGCTCATTTTGACTTGAATTTGAAGAAAGCTCATACACTTTTCTAAGCAACTTATTTCTTGATGAAGGTAGCGCTTGATTGCAAGAAACAATATCAAGCGAATTGATGTAAAGATTGAAAACAGAATCTCTAGAAATCAATCTCCCATCTGATATATAAAATGGAATATGCTCATCCTCTAAAATTGTAAGCCAAACTTTAGAGGATTGAGAAAACACTTGAGGCAGAACAGAAATATTCAACAACAAAAAAAAGCATACTGATTTTAGATGTTTCATAAACAATAGTTTTAGTTACCTAAACTACTTGTTTTTTTATGACTTCAACTCAGAAACCCTATTTATTTTGGAGCAAGTATTTATTATTTATGGGGAAATAAAAATCGTTAAAATTGACAAATAATCATAACGACTTGATTATCTTAGTTTTAGTATTATTTCGAAACATTGTTTCCGTTTAGTTTCATTTCCATATTTAAATCAAGATTACCTAATTGGCTGTTGGATATACTAATTAAAGATTACAATGTATTTGAGATAAGTCTTTTTGGTACTTACTTTCCGATACAAAACTTACTGAAAATGTAATCTAGTTTGTCTTCATTTGTAATTTCTCCAGTTATTTCTCCTAAATAAAATAAACAAGTCCTGATTTCTATTGCCAATAAATCCCCAGGAATTTTATTATTTAGCCCTTCAATAATATTTGTGATGGAAAGTTTCATTTGCTGAAGTGCCTCTAAATGGCGTGCATTGGTAATTACAGTATTGTCTGAGCTGATAGAGTAATTGATACTGTTATTGTATATCTTTTCTTTTAGCAAATCTATACCTACATTATTTTTTGCCGAGATGGATAATACAACCGATTCGAACCCATCCATCTTTGGTTGGATAATATCAGATTTGTTAGCCACTAATATATATTTAATCCCCTGCCCTATAAAATATTTTTCCTGATTTTTCACTTCATCTAGTGATACAGTATTTACATCAAAAAGGTATAGCACCACATCGGCAGTTTTCATTTTTTCCAAACTCTTTTCTATTCCAATGTTTTCAATAGTATCATCACGCTGATTACGGATTCCAGCAGTATCTATTAGTCTGAATAATATTCCATTTATATTAATAACTTCCTCAATCGTATCTCTTGTTGTACCTGCAATTTCGCTAACTATAGCGCGGTCTTCTTTTAATAAACAATTCAACAAGGTGGATTTTCCGGCATTTGGATTGCCTATAATAGCCACACTCACCCCATTCTTTATTACATTCCCTAATTTAAAGGATAAGATTAAATTATCAATTTCATTTTTCGCGGAATCAACTAACTCGTAAAATTTAGATCTATCTGCAAATTCAATATCTTCCGTAGCGAAGTCCAATTCTAATTCTATTAATGAAGCAAACTGAATCAATTGTTCCCTCATCATTTTCAATTGTTGAGAGAATCCTCCGCGGATGTTATACAATGCCGTTTTTTGTGCAGCTGATGTATTTGATGAAATTAAATCAGCTACAGACTCTGCCTGAGTTAAATCTAGTTTGCCATTTAAAAACGCTCGCTGAGTAAATTCGCCCGGTTTGGCTAATCTTGCCCCGTATTTAATACAAGTGCTAATTATCTGCTGCTGTATAAATGGGCTTCCGTGCCCACTTATTTCAATAATATCTTCTCCGGTATAACTTTTCGGAGCCTTAAATATTGATAATACCACTTCATCAATTGCATCCCCTTCATCCTTAAGTAACCCTACATGAATCGTATGTGTTTTTTGTTCTGCAATATTTTTTGAAGGAAATAATTTGGCAATAATGTCTATCGTTCCTTTTCCACTTAATCTAATTACTCCAATAGCAGAAATGCCTGGAGGAGTTGCTAGCGCAACAATTGTATCATCCCAACCTGACAATTTATTATTCATTTTGTAAAGATACCTAAAGTGATTTATAAGTTATAAAGTTGAACTTGATTAGTTATGGACTTTAAATAATCAACTATTAAATTAAACAAACTAAATGGTTATGTAAAACAAAAAACCCTCTCATTTATGAAATGAAAGGGTTGTATAAAAAAGATAAATGATTAACTATTCTTGAACAACCCAAGTAATAGGCTGACGTTTGTATGCTGTAACATTTCTTCCATTCTGAATGGCAGGCGTCCATTTTCCTGATCTTTTTATTGCTCTAACAGATTCTTGTTCCATACCATAGCCATGATTTGTTTCAGCCACTACATCACTTACGCTTCCGTCTTTAGCTACTACAAATCTTATGATAACTGTATAGGTACCTGCTGGTGCACCTTCATTCCCTGGCACACCCGCATCAAGATTATTTGAAAGGTATCTTCTCCATGCAGATTCGCCACCAGCATATGTAGCATCAACTTCCACTTTTGTGAATATTTTATTTTCATCGTCTTCTTTAGGCTGATCTCCAACGGTTGATTCTACAGGAGCAACAATATTTTCACTCTCCACCGTTTTGGTACTAATTACCTGATCTTCCTTAATTTCTTCGATTTTTTCATCAGGTTTAACTTCCTCATCCTTCACAATTTTGGGAGGCGTGAATTTAATCTGATTTACTTCTGGTGGTGGTGGAGGTGTTGGTGGCGGAGGCGGAGGAGGAGGGGGTGGCTCATCCTTCTTTATTTCAGCCATTTGTGTATCGATAACATCAATATTGCTTTTACTTTTATATTTATCAAGAATATTAGATAAAATGGTCCCAGCAAAAATTATCATTAATACTATACCCGTAAATATCAAGGCCTTTTTTAGCCTTAAGTTATACGTTTTCCTCAATTCATAGGCCCCATATGACTTATTTCTACCATCAAAAATGATGTCTAATAAATCGGAGCTTAAGATTTTATTTGTGTCCATCGTTATTTGTTTGTTTTCAGATTCAGCAATTTGTTGTTTTCCACAACAAAAGAACTATTTTATTCCGTTTGCTTCTTCTGTTTTACTTATTAATATTTCTTCTGTTGGAGTCATGTCTACTTCTGCATAATGTCCGGGTGGAATTGCACATATACTCATTTCATCTAAAATATCAATAGCGTTTTTAAAAGTCGATTTTTTATCCGATTTAATGATATACATTAAATTATCTATTGGGGTTGATTTCTTTTTAGCAACAATCAATTCTCTAATTTGCTTAAATGTGGTACTTTTAAATTGTTCACTTAGTTTATCAACCTCTAATTGACCAAAATAATAATACACCTGATCATTTTTTCCCAACAGGATTGTCATAGCTCCTGAATTTCTTACTAATAATTGTGATTTATCATCATCCTTTGGTTCATTCATATTCATCGCCGTTGATTGACTCATTGTAGTAGTAAATACGAAAAAAGTGATGAGCAGAAAACCTAAATCAACCATAGGAGTCAAGTCAACCCTTGTAGATAATTTTTTTCCTTTTTTTACGCCGGGTCCTTTTTTATGTCCGCCACCCGACGATGTATCCATTTCTGCCATTTCGGAATATTTTTATTATTTAATTAATAGCCTTCGGTGGATTTAGGTACAATTCAGATCCTGCTGGAACAGATTCGCCACTAGTAACAATCCTGAATTTATAAATCTCATTTTTTTTGAAAGCTTGTTTGATATTTTTAAATACTGGATAAAGAGTAGATTGATCCCCTTTTACCAATAACATTTCTTGCAGCTTACGTTGATCTGTACCTGCATATGCCGAGGTAACACTTCTTATCCAATCAATCATTTCATTGTTTGTACTATCAGTTGGAATTCCTGGCAATTTGTTTGGAGGTGTTACCACAGAGGCATTTAATGAGCTTTTTATCTGATTTAGTGGCTGTCCAACAAAAGGCGATTTTACCCATTTATTTAATTCTGCAGGAGTAAGATTTAAACCTTTAGTCGTATTAATATTACTCAAAATTGCTGCTTTTCTTGTTTCATCTCCAAGCATCAAAAAGGTTTTACCATCCTGAGTAAGTGTAATCAAAATTGATTTGTCAGGAGCTGCTTTTGAAGAGACAGATGCCGGAGGAGTTACAGTAAGCACTTCCGGAGGTTTTTGTTTTGTTGCCAATATAAAAAATGACAATAACAAAAACGCCACGTCACACATCGCAGTCATATCGATGTTGGTGCTTTTACGTGGTATTTTAACTTTTGGCATACTGGAATTGTTTAAAAATTTACTTTTATTAATTGCTTTTTTTCTACAATTTTATTTGTAAAGCGAAGCGAAAGATTGAGTTAAAGTAAATCCAGATTCATCAATCCCGTAGGTGATTGCATCAATTTTCGTGGTAAATATGTTGTAAAAAATAATCGCAAATGCTGAAGTGCCAATACCCAAAGCAGTATTGTATAAGGCTTCTGAAATACCCACTGAAAGTTTACTAGCTGCTGCACCGCCTCCACTATCTTCTCCCAATGCAGAAAACGAACGAATCATTCCTAATACTGTACCTAACAATCCCATTAATGTAGCAATAGATGCAATGGTAGATAAAAAGACAAGATTTTTTTCAAGCATAGGCAGTTCAAGTGAAGTTGCTTCTTCCACTTCTTTTTGAATCGCCATTACTTTTTGTTCGGTACTTAATGAATTATTAGAAACCATTTCTTTGTAACGATGTAAACCTGCTTTCATTACATTGCCTACAGACCCTTTTTGTTTATCACATTCAGCTATAGCAGCATCAATATTTTTATTAGATAAATGAAATTGTACTTTACGAACAAAATCACCATTACTTCCCGTTCCGCTTGCATTTTTTATGGTAAGAAATCTTTCCACAACAAAAGTGATCATCGTTAAAAAGGCTCCAATTAATATTGGAACGATAATACCACCCAAATACATTTTACTTAATGCCGTCTTTGGCGCTTCTCTTTCAGGCCAAAATCCGCCGTTATCATATCCAACACCAAAATTTGATCCTGCACCCAAAATAAATCTCCAAATAATATACCCTACCAACAAACATAGTACTGGAGCTAGCAAAGAAATCATGTTGTTGGATTTGTTTTCTTGAGCTGAATTTGCAGTTTTACTTAGATCTGCCATAACAATCTTAATTTAATTAGTTAAGTGAATTATTGTTTTATAAAATGTACAAGTTGTAATATTAATATGAAATAGATCATAATGTCTTACAACGAGGCACCAAGTTAATAAAATAATTGTAAGCAAACATTTACTTGACAATTTTTTTAAAAACTTTATAATTTTAGTGGATTATTTGGGGAAATCATTATTCGTAACGCAATGCAACTATGGGATCTAGTTTTGAGGCTTTCAGTGCGGGATACAAGCCTGCAAACAATCCAACGACAAAACACACAAAAATTCCGGCTATTACCCAAGGCCAAGGAATGACGAACCCGGTTTTTAACAATACGGCAACCAAGTTTCCTAGTAAAACACCTGAAATTATTCCAGCTAATGCGCCCATTAAGCTAATTAAAATAGATTCAAACAAAAATTGCGCTCTAATTGATGACCTAGTGGCACCTAATGCTTTAGACAATCCTATTTCTTTTGTACGTTCATTCACCGCAACCAACATAATATTCATTAATCCGATGGCTGCTCCTATAAGTGTAATAAAGGCAATACCTATAGTGCCTTTTTCCAAGAAGCCTAAATTTGTCAACAAACTCTCTGCGATACTATCACTCTTGTCTATGTAAAAATTTTCTGCGTCTTTTACTGATAATTTTCTAATGGGCCTAAATATAGACGTCGCTTCTCCAATAACTACATTTATTTTTTGAACATTGTCAACTTTTACGGCAATATTATATGTGCTGTTCTGATTTGCGAATAAGCGCCGAACATTATTATAGGGCGTTATTACTATTTTGCTTGTATTAAAAAATGCGCTTGACCCTTTGTCTGACAAAACAGCTATAACTCTATAAGGTATATGGTCAACATTCACCAACGCATCAATAGCTTTCTCTTTTTTATCGCCAAACAATTCTGTTGCCACTGCGTAACCTATCATGCAAACATTTATCCCTGATTGTATTTCGGTTTGTGAAAAATTTCTGCCGTAGTTAATATTATACCCATTTAATTCGAGATAGTTTTCGTCTCCCCCATACATGTTTACCTCTGGATTTGTTTTGTTTCGGCTATTATTTACAACAATCCCTGCAGGACCACGTAACCCTACTCCTACAATAGCCCCTGGGAATTCAAATCGATTGCGAAAAGCAATAGCTTCTTCATAACTAATAGGTATGCCCATATTGGATTTTCTATTGTTTAAACTACGCTTATTAACTTTTACTGTATTGGCTCTAGTTCTATGGCCGAAGTTTACATTTCTTTCTCTGAATCTAATACTAAATGCATTGGAGCCCATAGTTGAAAAACTACTTGTTAGGCTATTACTTGCAGCCTGAATGGCAGTAATAATTAATATTAGTGAAAAAATACCTAAAGCAATTATGATGACGGTGATGGCAGTACGTAGTTTATTACCCTTTATATTTCTCCATGATAATGAAAGTATATCAGTGTATGTCATTTTATTGATATTATTACAAAGGTACTCAATGAAATTTCTTTGTAAGGTATGACATTAATTAGCCTATTAATGATACATCCATCCTATTAGTATTTCTGGGTAAACTCCAATGATTAGAATGATGACAACAATCACCATCAGCATAATATTAAATGGCTTTGAAAGAGCATCAAGTTTAACTATCCCAGATGTTTTTGCTTCTTTAAAATACATTGATTGAATTATCTTGAAGTAATAATAAGCACTCACGGCTGCAAACAAAACCGCTACAATGACTAACCATATATGATGTCCATTTTCTACTGCTGCCATTAACATGAAAAATTTACTTTGAAAACCTGCGGTTAAAGGCACACCGGTTAGTGACAATAAAAAAACTGTAGTGGCAAAGGCGAGCAATGGCTTTTCTTTTGCTAATCCATTAAAACCATCTATTGTAAAATCCTCCATCTTTGTTAATATTCCAAACATACCAATGGTGGCTAAGCTATAGGCAGCTGAATACAATAGAATTCCTTCTTTTGCTTTCCCATTTAATGCGAATAATGCCAGCAACATAAATCCTGCTTGAGCAATGCTAGAATACGCCAACATTCTTTTTACGCTTTGTTGAAATACTGCGGTCACATTTCCAATTAGCAATGTTGCCACGGTAATAATAATGATTAAATGCTGCCATTGATCCTGTATTACACCAAAAGCATGTTCAAATAAACGTATAAAAGCAAAAAATCCTGCCGCTTTTACTATGGTACTCATAAAAGACGTGAATACAGTGGGGGCTCCATCGTATACGTCTGGTGTCCAAAAGTGAAAAGGTGCTGCAGAAACCTTGAAAGACATCGAAACCATTAGGAATAATAAACCAATTGCAATCATCACAGGCATTTTACCTATTCCTAACTGTATTTTATCTATATGAAAAGATGCCGCTGAGTTACCTCCATAAATAAATGCAATACCCATCAACATAATTCCTGTAGAAAACGCACCCATTAAAAAATATTTAAGTGCCGCTTCGTTACTTTTTAAATTTCGTTTATCACTAGCTGTGAGTATATATAATGGTATAGATATAATTTCGATCCCTATGAATAGCATTAAAAGGGTATTAAATGTGGCTGCGATAGAAATGCCGCATAGCACGAAAAATATCAATGCAAAATATTCTCCTACATGATTACCTACCTTTTCAATTTCCGAACCGCTTAATAAGAAATAAATCAACGTGCAAGACAATGCAATGGTAATAAACAACAAATTGAAATTATCAAAATGCAACATTTCATGAATGTCAATTTGGAAAAAAGAATTACCTGTAATTAATTCGCTGATGTTTAATAATATTATTGCCGACAAGCCGATAATAGCGGCATATTTAGGACTTTTTTTGCTTTTTACAAATACCCCAAAAAACATCATTACTACGCCAAAAAATGCTGTACATATTATTGTATTCATACTTTTACCTATTTTGTAAGCCTCTATTTTATTCTTAATAAAAGATCATTTATCCCGCCACTTGTCAAATCTATCAATGGTTGAGGATAAGCGCCTATAAAAAATATTATTCCAACAATTAATAACAATACTATTTTTTCATTCCATGAAATATCCTTCACTTCTGCAGTTGCTGCATTTACACTGCCATAAAAAACTTTTTGAATCATATTTAAAGTGTACACTGCTGAAAGTATAATTCCAATTCCTGCAATTGCTGCAAACCATGTATTATAATTATAAATACCGCTGAACATTAAAAATTCACCCGTGAAAGCATTGGTTAATGGTAATGCGATATTCGCCAATGCGATGATGATAAAAAATATGGTAAGCGTGGGTGCAGTTGTTGCTAAGCCACTTAATTGTGATATCTTTTTTATACCCGTTTGTCTTTCTATAATTTCAACAACTACCCACATTCCGATTATATTAATTCCATGATTAAACATCTGTAACATAACTCCCTGAATACTGATTTGATTCATGGCAAAAATGGCAGCACACATTAAACCAATATGTGCAATTGATGAATATGCAATAAGTCGTTTAATATTATCCTGCATCATGGCAATACAACTTGCATACACTATTCCAATAATTGACAGCAGCATAATTATATTACGATAATGTATAGAAGCTGCAGGAAACATTGGTATCAACCAACGAATAACACCAAATAACCCCATTTTAACCATAATGCCACTTAGTATCATCGTTACTGCGGTCGGTGATTGATCATAGGCGTCTGGCTGCCAGGTGTGAAAAGGAAAAATGGGCATCTTTATTGCAAAAGCAATAAAGAATAAGATAAACAGCCAATTTTGTTCTACAGCTGAAAGTTGAGCATTGTAAAATGAATTCAATGCAAAAGAATGATTGGCAATTGTCCCATCTTCAAAAGACCTCGCTCCTGTATGCATGTATACATATATGATACCTATGAGCATCAATAATGACCCCGCAAATGTGTACACAAAAAATTTGAATGTGGCTTGTATTCTTTTTTCTCCACCCCACTGACTAGATAAAAAATAAATAGGAATAAGTGCTAACTCCCAGAAGAAATAAAAAGTCAACGCATCCATTGCCAAAAAAACACCCATTAAACCGGCTTGTGTAAGCATTAACAAACCATAAAAATTTGCCGGCTTTTTGAATGTAGTATTTGATGTTGCAATTAACACTATCGGAAATCCAATGGCGGTTAACAATGTAAGCATTCTTCCAGTACTGTCTATCCCAATATAATAGGTAGCTCCTAGATATTTGAGCCAAATATAATTAACGTAATTTAAGTTAAGGTTCTTGACACTATCTGTAAAAAATAAAGTAGCGATTGAAACACCAAGAATGATGATTGAAAATACAATAGCAGTTCGTTTTGCTTCTTTATCTTTTTTTGATAGAAAACAAAATCCTCCTGCCAATATTGGCAACCAAATTAATAAGTCCGGAAATGTAAAATAATTACCCAATGTATTTGTTTTTATAAAATCAATTGTATGAAAAATAAAATAAGTATTCCTATAACCATTAATAAAACATAAGCGCCCACTTGGCCACTTTGAAGCCAGCGCAGTTGTCTGCTACCATAGTTAATGCCTTTTCCTACTCCATTTACTGCACCATCAATCAATTTCGTTTCAATAATATTGTTAAAGAAATTTGCAACAGCATTCAATGGATTTACGATTATTTTCTGATACAGTTCATCTACATACCATTTATTTTGCAAAACTTTTCCCAATCCTTTGGCCTCTGGCTCAATTTGATAGTTTTTGTATTTAACCCAAGCATAAAGTATTGCCACCAATACAAGTATTGTAGACAACCCCATTAACAGGTACTCGGTACTGTGAGTTAAATTGTGTTCAACGCTTTCTACTACAGGCGAAAGATATGCAGATAAGTAATGGTGTCCCCCTAATGCTTCCGGCACACCAATATAACCTCCTATAATACTTAATAAAGCCAGTATTAATAAGGGTATCGTCATTGCTTTTGGGCTCTCATGCAAGTGATGTTTCTGATCATTGGTGCCTCGAAATGTTCCGGTGAAAGTAATAATATACAATCTAAACATATAAAAAGCCGTAAGTAATGCTGTAAACAATGCTATCGAATAAAGAACAACGCTGTGAGAAAATGCGCTTGCAAGTATTTCATCTTTTGAGAAAAAACCGGAGAAACCAGGTATGCCAGCAATTGCCAAACATCCAATAAAAAAAGTAATACTGGTTATTTTCATGTGTTTATGCAAGCCGCCCATTTTTCGAATATCTTGCTCACCGCCCATTGCATGAATCACGCTACCGCTTCCTAAGAACATCAACGCTTTAAAAAATGCATGAGTCAACACGTGAAAAACCGCCGCTACATAATTTCCTGTGCCTAGGGCAAGAAATATAAATCCAAGTTGACTAACGGTAGAATATGCTAATATTTTTTTAATGTCATTTTGTTTTATTGCAATAGAAGCTGCAAATAAAGCGGTTGCCAATCCTACTATGGTAATAACCGTTTGTGTTTCATGAGCTAAAGAAAACAAAGCATTGCTTCTGGCAATCATATAGATGCCCGCAGTGACCATTGTTGCTGCATGTATTAAAGCACTCACAGGAGTAGGGCCTGCCATA
>Ga0209086_10002879_pt1 | contig 13245 bp, 10 predicted proteins | sample M_130207_XF_Meta_FD_187312 | JGI IMG/M metagenome (GOLD analysis project Ga0209086, IMG submission 187312) | Freshwater microbial communities from Lake Montjoie, Canada to study carbon cycling - M_130207_XF_MetaG (SPAdes) (version 2) | ecosystem: Environmental > Aquatic > Freshwater > Lake...
AGGAATGCGATTCTTCGTCATCGAAAGCGTGACGGTGTGCGTGTATTCGTGACGCAGCACCGCAAGCGGATCGAACAGCCCGAGGTGCTTTGTCTGCGCGCCCTCCTTGGGAATCTCTATGGCGATGGAAGGGCCGGTGCACACCGCGATGGTGTGAATGCGCGGAAGCCCGGTGATGCGAACGCCGAAACTGCGGTGATCGGGCATCACATCAATGAGCGTCTTCTGCGATGGCTCGTGGCCGACGCGCGCGCAGACCTCGGTGTGCATCTGATCGAGCACGCCCGCAAGCAACTGCGCAACGAGGTCCGCATCGCCATCGGGGTGGCGAATGATGAAATGCTCTGTTTCTATGCGTTTCCAGCCAGCAAGCTCCTCGGCGAGCTTAAGAGTAAACACCGTGCGCTCATCGTTGGGATCAAGCGCCACGGCAGCGCGCAAGTCGGCGACGGCGCGGTCTTCGAGCCCATCCTGCATCGAGAGCAGCCCGAGTTCCGCCGGAGGAATCGCCCACGCTGGCTCGCGTTGCGCCGCGCGAGAAAGAATCTCGCGCGCCTCGGCGTACTGGCGATCCAAGACCAGTTGACGACCGCAGATGACGAGCGCGTCGGCGACTCCTGGCTGCATGAGATCGGCGGCATCGAGCGCTGCGCGCATCGCTTCGAAGTCGTATCGCGAGGCCTCAATCGCGGCCTTCCACGCAAAAGTTTCGGGAAGGTTCATCGAAGGCGCCTCGGCGCGCACGATCAACGGATCGAGCGCCTTCATCGCCGCGGGCGGATCGTCCTGAACAAGATTGCTGTGTGCATCAAGAAATGCCGCGAAGGGATGCATCGGATCGAGCCGGCGCAATGCAGCCGCCGCACTGGTCGCGCCGTCGAAGTTGAACTGTGCGATGGCGAGTTCACCCGCGAGACGCCATCCGTCGGCGCTGCGCGGACAAAGCCCAAGCGCCTCGCCCAATGCCGCCGCCGCATCCTTCATGGCGTGGCGATCGGCGAGAAGTTGGGCCTCGCGCATGCGAATGCGTGGATCAAGACGATCGATCTCGTTGCGCGCACGCGCCAACGCGGCAAGAAGCGTGCGGTATTCGCCCGCCGCCTGCGCGTCGAGACGCATGCGCAGCACTCCGAGCTCAACGGCGGCGAGAATCTCCTCGACATCGCGCGAGTTGGCCAGCGCATCGCGCGCCGCGGCATTCTTCGCGAGTTTCTCCGCTTCGGCGCGCTTGCCCAATGCCGCCAGCGACTGCGCGCGCCGCGAAAGCAGCTTGAGATCGACGGCCTTTGCTGCATCATCGCCCGCATTGCCATCCGTCGCCGCGCGCATCTCATTCGTCGCCGCGAGCACCTCAGCATGGCGACCTGCGCGCAGCAGCGCCTCGACGCGCAAGTGCAAGGGCACGCTGGCGTCCACAAGCGCCGGATCGTCCAACCGCCAACGCTCCAGCGCCACTCGCGCGCGTCGGGTCGGAGTGTCAAGGTCGAGATCGTCGAAAATGCCGTGCAGAACGCGGAAATCTTTGCGCTCGGCATCGGTCAGGTAAGGCGCCGTGACCGCCTCGAGCACGGCCGGGGACGGCGCGACCGACTCGGGAAAGCCGCCATTCTGCGCCAGCGCAGGTCCTGAAAAAACGACTGCGAGCAGCAGACCCGCGGTGAAACGATGCCGGAAACGCGCCATGGATCGAAGAGTATCACCTGCGCGCGCCTCGATCACGCATTGCGCATATCTCAAGGCGGAATCACCCGCGCTCGGCTACCGTCCTGCGCGCCATGCTCTCTCTTGTTCTCTCGATCCCGCTTCTCCTGACGCCGCCCGCCGCGCCGGCTACCGATGCGCCGCCAACCCCAGCGCCCAGTGCAAGCGCGCGCCGCGTCGACAACTTCCTCGGTGAGCTCGAACAATCAGGCGCGACCATCGAATCGCTCAGCGGTTCACTCTCGCTTGAGAAATACGACGCGCTCGTTGAGGAAACCGAGCGTCGCTTCGGCAAGCTTGTGCTCGAGAAGAAGGCCGGCAAGACGCGATTCGCCATTCAGTTCGAAGAGTTCGTCGACGGCTCTGGCCGCTCCGACCGCGCCGTCGACCATTGGATCTACGCCGACGGTTGGCTTTGCGAGCAGGACTATCGCAACAAGAGTTTCACCAAGCGGCAGATCGTCGCGCCCGGCGAAAGCTTCGATCCGCTTGCGTTGGGTGAAGGGCCGATTCCAATTCCAATCGGTCAGCGCAAGGCCGATGTGCTCGCGCGCTTCGAGGTCAGCGAGACTGAGATTCCCCTTGATATTCCCTTGCTTGGCTCGATGCAGAATGTCGCAGGCCTCAAGCTTGTTCCCAAGGCTGGCACGCCGATGGCCAAGGAAACCGCATCCATCGAGCTGTTTTACGACCGCGTCAGTCTCGCGCCTACGGGCGTGGTCATTCGCGAGAAGAACGGAAATCGCACCGTCGCGCGGATTGCCAAGGCGGTGGTGAATGGCGAGGCGAAGGCCGAGGATCGCAAGCTTCTCGACATTCCGAGCCCTGATCCCAAAGAGTGGACGATCGACGAGCGGCCGTGGAAAAAGCCTGAGTAAACCGCGGGGCAACGCCACACAGCTCAGTCGCGCAACCCGACCTGCTCCACGATTTCCAGTCCGAATCCGTGCAAGCCGGGCATGACCTTGCGCGGATGATTGGTGAGAACACGCAAACGCGTGAGCCCGAGATCGCGAAGAATCTGCCCGCCCACGCCGAACTCGCGGCTGTCCATCGGTTGAGCGCGCGCGCCAACGCCTTCGGTGCGCGTGAGATCGGGCGCGTTCACATCATCACCCGGCCGGCGAATCTGCTGCAGTCTCGCGAAGAAATCCTCACCTGCGCCTTCCGGACGCAGATAAACGATGACTCCGCGTCCTGCTCGCTGAATCGCCCGCATGGATGCGCGCAAGTCGTCGGCGGAACTCGTCACGCTCGGACCTGACTTGATCCCAAAGATGTCGCCGAGCAGATCGCGTCGATGCATGCGCACCAGCACCGCTTCATCGATGTGCGCCACCCGACCGTGCGCATCGGGAACACCGACGCCGCCGCAGGAAAGCACAAGATGCGGCACCGGATCAACCGCGCTTTCAAAGGCGATGAGCGTGAACACGCCTTCAGGCGTCTCGATGCTCGCGCCGCAAACCGGCTCGACGCGCTTGACCAGCGTCTCGCGTGCAAGGCGATGCTCGATGATTTGCTCGACCGAACACATCTTCAGGCCGTGTTGCGCGCACATTTTCTCGAGGTCGGGCACGCGCGCCATTTCGCCGCTTTCCAGCACGATTTCGATGATCGCCGCGGCGGGCTGCAAACCTGCCAACCTGCACAGGTCGACCGAACCCTCGGTCTGACCGGTGCGCACCAGCACGCCGCCGGGCCGAGCACGCAGCGGATTGATGTGCCCCGGCCGCACGAAATCATCCGTCGTTGACTTCGGATCGGCGAGCAACTGAATCGACTTCGCTCGGTCGCGCGCACTGATGCCAGTGCCAACACCGTGCTTGGGATGTCCATCGACGGTCACGGTGAACGCCGTACCGCGCAAGCTGGTGTTCACTCCGGTCTGCGGACCGAGGTCAAGGCGCTCGCAGTTTTCCGCCGTCATGGCAACGCACAGATATCCACCGCCGACACGGGTGAGGAAGTTAATCATGTCGACCGTCATTGCCTCGGCCGCCACGACGAAATCGCCTTCATTCTCGCGGTTTTCGTCGTCAACCAGAACGATTACTTTTCCAGCGCGCAAGTCGGCGAGAATTTCAGGAATGGGAGCAAACGACATCACGCGCCTCCGATGTTCTGCTGAAGAAGGTCCCCATGGCGCGACCAGAGCGTCTCCATGAGTTGCCGATGCGAGCCAGCGATCGCCGAATCGTCGAGCCTGCGCGCGACGACCTCGAGCAGTTCGACGAGCCCATTGAAGTCATCCATGGAAATGAACTCGCGGCCCACCCGCGCCTTCCCGCGTCCCGCAGCGACTTCATCGATGTCCTGCATGTTGTGGTAGTTCCCGAGCGGAAGGCACACGCAGGTCGAAGCGATGGCGAAGCTCGCGAATGCAGTCGCCTCGCACGCGCCACCAGGCATGAGTTTGCGCTGGAACTTAAACGACGAGTTGTCCTTGGCGTGGGCGGCGGCGATGTCGCCAACGCGGTTGGTGAGCTCGGGCGTAAACACGCTCAGCCGATCGCCGACGCGCACGATCGGACCAGCGCCGATCGGCGAATCATGGGGAAAACTGCGGGAATTCTCTAGGCAAATCAAGCGCGCGCCCTTGGGCACCGTGCCTTCGCGCGCCGCGCCGATCGCGCCGATGAAGCCGATTTCCTCACTGCGCGTGAAGAGCAACGCAATGTGGGCGAGAGCGGGATCGCGGGCAATCCCATCAAAGGCGAGAAGCGCGGCCGCAACCGCCGCGAGGTCGTCGCAAGCATGCGTGTGGGCGATGCCCTTCTTCACCTCTGCGTTGGGCAACTTCCAGCGCGCGATCGATCCGATGGAAATCCGCTTTGCCGCCGCAGGATTCGCCAGTTTGGCGACGACGGTCTTGAACGGCTTGGTCGATGGATCGATCTTCGAATCAAGCGCAATGATCTTCGCATCGAAGCTCTTCTTGGTCTCGCGGTCGAAGACCTCAAGCGCAGCGCCGTTGAAATACGGATCATGAACGCCACCGCGAAACTCAAGATCAAGCTCGACCGACTTCAGCTTCGTGCGCACAGCCGTGACCACGAATGCGGGATGGTCGAGATGCGCGGTGATCATTACGGGCGCGATGCCTGAGCGCGCACCCTTCGCACACGCCTCGAGAAACCCGTGCTGCGCGATCGTCAAATTGCCGAAACGGTCGCGCGCCAACACGACGCGATCCTTGCGCGCCTCGACCCAACGCTCGACCGCTGCAATCACGCATGCCTCGCGCCCCGCCGCCGTCGGCAGCGAGGTGATCTCAAGCAAGAGCCGCTCGCGCGCTCGAAGAAGCGACGGCGATAGACCCGACGGCTTGACTGCAGGCTTCTTCACCTTCGCGACGCGCTTCTTTACGGGCATTTCAGGCTCCTGAGGGGTGGCGATGGTAGTCGCACCGCGCACGGCGCGCGTAGGCTCCGTACCATCCCGACCCTGATGTCTGCAACGCCGAACGCCGTCCTTCGCCCCGCCTGTGACCCAGCGACCGCCCTCGATGCCCGCTTTCGCGCCGCAATTCGCGCGGTCACCGGCAGCGACGCCGATCCTCAGATCCGCGCGAGCACCAACGCCAAATTCGGCGACTTCCAGGTCAACGCCGCCATGGCGCTCGCCAAGGATCGCGGTGGAAATCCGCGCGCGCTTGCCGAAGAAATTCTGCAGGCCGCTGATCTCGTTGGCGTCGCTGGCAAGTGCGAGATCGCTGGACCTGGCTTCATCAATGTCACGCTCGACAGTGAGTTTCTCCGCGATTGCTTCGACCAACTTTCACACAGCCCGACCTTCGGCATTCCGCCCGCGATGGATCAGCACGCGGTCGTCATTGATCTTTGCGGCGTCAATGTCGCCAAGCAGATGCATGTTGGTCATTTGCGCGCGACCATCATCGGCGACTCGCTCGCGCGCGTGTTTGAACGCCTTGGCCGCAAAGTTTGGCGCGAGAACCATCTCGGCGACTGGGGTTTGCCCATCGCGATGACGCTGGCGAGACTCATCCGCGAGGGTGCTGATTTTTCTCGTCTCACCCTCGATGATCTCAATCGCACTTACCGCAGCGCGCAAGTGGAAACCAGCACGGCCGACCTCGATGCCGCCCGCGAGTTTCACTGCGGCCCGCATCGCGTTGCCGAGCTTGAGGTTCAGTACGAACCCGCGCGCGTGGCGATGGAGAACGCAAAAAAGACGCTTTTGCGCCTGCAATCTGGTGATCCTGAAGTTGTGCGCCTGTGGGAGCGCCTCATCGAAGTCACGATGGAGCAGGTCTACCAAGCAGCGCGCACGCTCAATGTGAAGGTTGGCCCTGAGAACAATCGCGGTGAGAGTTTCTTCCGCGACCGACTCGGTGGCGTGGTCGACGCATTCGTGCAATCGGGCCTCGCCAAGAGCGACAAGGGCGCGATGATCGTGCCCTTCGCCGATCGCGAGCGACCGCTGCTCATCCAGAAGTCGGACGGCGGATTTCTCTACGCAACCACCGATCTCGCCGCCGTGCGCTTGCGCACCCACGAGCTCAACGGAAGTCTCGTCGTCTATGTCGTCGACGCCCGCCAGCGCGATCATTTCAAGGATGTCTTCGACGCGGCCCGGCTCATCGGTTGGAACAAGACTGCCGACGGACAGGAGTCAACGCTCGTCCATCTCGGTTTCGGCGCCGTGCTCGGCGCCGACAAAAAGCCGCTCAAAACACGCTCGGGCGAGAACTTCACGCTCAAGGACCTCCTTGATGAGGCCTGCGAACGCGGCACTGCTGAAGTCACGCGTCGCGCCGCCGATCCCAACGCGCCCACGCACGGAATGTCTCCCGCTGAGTTGTCGCGCATCGGATCCGCCGTCGGCATCGCTGCTGTGAAATACGCGGATCTCTCCGGCGATCTCACCAAGGATTATGTGTTCGACCTCGACCGCATGATCGCTTTCGAAGGCGACACCGGGCCGTACCTTCAGTACGCGCACGCGCGCATCGCGTCGATCCTCGCCAAGTCGGGCGAGAGCGCGGCAGCAATCGCAGCCGCTCCGCTCATACTTGCGGATCCCACGGAAAAAGCCCTCGCGCTACACATTCTTCGCTACGCGCAGATGGCCATCGATGTCGGCCGCACCCTCGAGACCAACCGCGTCGGCGCGTACCTCGCGCAACTCGCCACGCTGTTCAACGGCTTCTACCAGGCTTGTCCGGTGCTCAAGGCCGACGACGCCACGGCGCGCATGTCGCGCCTGCGCCTGTGCGCGATCGCACGCGCAGTGCTCGCCGATGGACTTTCGTTGTACGGAATCATCGCGCCTGAACGTATGTAGGGAATGCACCACCATCGGCACGAACGCCACTCGCCGATTTCACTCCATGCGCGACATTCAAAGCCCGCGCGATGTCTTCGATACGCCAGAGACAAAGGCACTTGTCTGCGTACTCGCCATCGGCTTCAGTGCAGCGCTCGTCGATAGTCATGATCGGCTTAGGAAACGCGAACGGTTTCATCTGAAGGTTCAGCGTTCGCCAGTCGCCAGTCAGGATGTCGTCATTGCTCGATCGATGGGGATAGGTCGTGCTGAGCAGATAGGTCGATCCGCTCGCGCAAATGTTTCGCATGGCTCCCAAGCCGTCGGCAAACGACAAATGCACGATGCAGTCGCGGCAGAAGACGAGGTCAACCTTGGGAAGCTGATCGGTGATGAGATTGAGCTGGCGAAACCTGACGCCTTCGCGGCCGTATTTCGCTTGGCACTGAGCGATGAGCTCGGCGACAATGTCGCCGCCGGTGTAATCGATGGTGTTGCGGTCTACCCGCTGCATCCAGTGGAAATCGCCGCAAGGCGCATCGAGCATCGAGCGGATACCGAGCTGGCGAAACACCTCTCCAAGCCCCTCGACCAAGACCATCGTCTGGTCGTCGTCGGAGCCGCGGCCCGAAATGGAAGCATGGCCCTGCCATTTGTCCTTCTCGAAGATTTCCGTGAAGACGGACTGTGGGTCGCGCTTCTTACCGAGCAGCGTTCCAACGATTCGCTTGCCTAGGCGATAGGTGCTTGCGACACTGGGAATCTTTCGAAGTGCTCCTTCTGTTTTGCGCATTGGAGTAGCCATTCGCGAACGGCTTTGGTCGATCCGTTCGACCTCACCCAGGGCTCAGCGATGCGCCCTAGCCGTTCGTGCGGTGATCTCGAGCGACCCACGGACCGCCTTCATCGTAAATTTTGAAACCGCCAACTTCTCCGCGAATCGAGGCTTCGCGGACCTCAGCGCTCGCCTTGGTTCGAGAGGCTGTTTCCCCGCCGTACACTCCGCCCATGCCTCCCGAAAGTCCGCGCTTTCCCAATGTCCGCATCTACGACCACCCGCTGATCCAGCACAAGCTCACGATCATGCGCGACAAGCGCACTGAGCATGAGCAGTTCCGCCATCTGCTCAATCAGATCACCGGCCTGATGGCCTACGATGTGTGCCGAAATCTTGGCGTTCGGCCGTTGGAAATCGAAACGCCGATCACGCGGATGACGGGCGTCGAGCTGGCGGCGACCACGACGATCGTGCCCATCCTTCGGGCGGGCCTGGCCATGATGGACGGGATTCTCGCGCTGTTTCCCGAGGCGCATGTCGGGCACATCGGGATCTTCCGCGACGAGAAGACAGCGAAACCGGTGACCTACTTCGCCAAGTTTCCCGCGAACATCGCCAACGGTCCGGTCATCCTCGTCGACCCGATGCTCGCCACTGGCGGCAGCGCGATCCATGCGGTCAACCTGATCAAGGATGCGGGTTGCCGCGACATTCGGTTGGTTTCGCTGGTCGCCGCGCCCGAGGGCATCGCCGCTCTTCACGCCGCGCACCCCGATCTGCCGATTCATGTCGCGTCCGTCGACGAGCGGCTGAACGAGCGGTTTTACATCGTGCCTGGTCTTGGCGACGCAGGCGACCGCATCTTCGGCACACAGTGACGGCGCTGGCAGCGCACGATGGCCGAGCTGAGACGCACCGAAGCGAAAAACTTCATTCAAGACCGGCCCGGTGGCTACTTCACGCCCAAGGGGATCGACCGACAGGCCGAGCGCCACGACCGTGGTTCGCTGGCTGAGACGGTCAAATTGCTCGGCGACAGCGTGCCTAGCCCGCTTCCGCGGTTGGTCACCGGCGCGCCCGCCATCGCTCCGCGCTTTCACAGCACTGGCCCTGAAACCTCGCTCTATGTGGGTGATTGCCGCGAGATCCTGGCGAATCTCCCAGAAAAGGGCGCGGTTGACCTGGTGTTCGCCGACCCGCCGTTCAACTGGGATGTGCCCTACACCGGCTGGAAAGACGGCATGCCGCGCGCGGAGTTCGAGCGCTTTACCTTCGATTGGCTCGACCTGGCCATCGAATGCCTCGCCCCGCACGGTTCGCTTTGGGTGAATGTGGCTGACGATCTGGTCGCCGAGGTCGTGATGCACCTGAAGCGGCGCAAACTGGCGCTGATGAACTGGTGCGTGTGGCACTTCCGCTTCGGGCACAACCGCGATTCCAGCTTCATCCTGTCCAAGTCGCACGCGCTCTGGTTTGCGCGCGACCCGGAGAACACGCACTGGAACGCCGATGCGGTGCTCGAGCCGACCGACCGATCGACGCTGTACGGCGACTCGCGCACGCAAACCAAACTCAACGGTTCGCAAGGCATGCGCGTGCCGTTCGATGTGTGGTACGGCCCGTTCTGGGGCCGGGTGCACTCGAAGAATTCCGAGCGCAGGCCGTTGCACCAGAACCAGTTGCCCGAGGTCCATCTCGAGCGGGTGATCCTCTCCACCTCGCGGCCGGGCGACCTGGTGCTTGATCCGTTCGCCGGCTCAGGCACGACGAGCACGGTGGCGCGCGCTTGGGATCGACGCAGCATTTCCTGCGAAATCAGCGATGTTTTTGCCGCCAGCGCCTGGGAACGCATCACCGAGATCGGCATGATCCACCAAGGTCGCTCTCGACTGTCGTTTGACCAGGCGAAGAAGGCCATTCAGCTGTTCAAGCTTGGTCAGGTCGACGAAGGCTGATTGGCGGCGGTACCCGTGGAAAACGGAATCCAAGGCACATCGCCCACACCCGCGTGGTGGTTGGCCTGCCGCGCCATCGCAAACAGCATGTCGCTCAGCCGATTCATGTAGCGCAGAGGGCCAAGGCCCAGCGACTCGAGTTGACCGAGCGAAACCATCAGCCGCTCCGCGCGCCGACAAACCGTGCGGGCAAGGTGCAGCCGCGCGGCAAGTTCGCAGCCCGACGGCATCACGAATGTCCTGAGCGGAGGGTTCGCGCCGTCGATTTCGTCGATCCAGGCCTCGACCTCCGCGACATGGTGCTCCTCGATGCGCAGGATCTTGGAGCTGTTGTTGGCTCCCTCAGGAGTGGCGAGATCGGCGCCGATGTCGAACAGCCGCGACTGGACTTGGGAGAAGATCTCCAGCAGCCGGGCGTCGAAACGCACATCCTTGCGGCAGGCGGACATGACCATGCCGATGACGGCGTTGAACTCGTCGACGGTGCCGTAGGCCTCGATGCGGGGATGGTCTTTCGAGACGCGCGCGCCCGAGAAAAGGCCTGTCGTGCCGTCGTCACCTGTGCGTGTGTAGAGCTTCATGAAGGAATTTCCGTGCGAAGCGGATTCGGGGACCGATGATGGGTGGATGCGCCCGTCGGCGACTTATACTCACTCCCTTCGCCCGATGCGCACTCTCTTGACCCTCACTTTCGCCTGCGCGCTCCTCGGTCTGCCCGGTTGCCTTTACGCGGGCGGACGCACGGTGCGCGAGGTTGGTCCGCAAATCACCACGGACTCCATCGCGTTCATCGAGCTCGGGACCACGCCCGTCGATTGGGTCGAGGCCACTTTCGGCGAGCCCAACAACCGGGTTTGCACGCTCGATGGCGCCGAAATCCTGCGCTACGACTGCGATGTGCGCACCACCGAGGGTTCGTATGTGTTCATGCTCATCGCCTCGAGCAGCAACACCATTGAGCGCACTTCCTGGTGGTTTGAGGTTAGGAATTCCAAGGTGGTGCGGGTTTGGGGCGCGGGTTTCGCGCCCGAGACGGTGACTGCCGATCGGCACGCGCCGGAGGTTGTTCCCGCCCCCGCCGATGCCGTCGAACCAGCGACCCGCGCGGTGAATTCCGCCCTCGATGTCGATTCCGACTGACACGGTCGGCGGCTCCATTCCTTCAGCCCAACCTTCGGAGTCCGCTGCGAAATCGATGTCGTCCGCAGGCCTTCCCCTCGATGGGAAGTCGCCCGATAACGGGCGCTCGGCTTCAAAAGGTTCGATTGGACAAGCATGGGAAATCCTCGACGAAATTGCTTCGAAACAATGGATGGAACTATTTCGAAGACTCACGCGAAGGTAACCTCCGTCTAACGGCGACGACACCCTCTCTCGGGTTGTCGAAACTCCCGGCAGGCCAGCCGTTGCATGTCTTCGGCCTGCCAACATCCAAGCGCGCAGGACATCACCAGCTCGGAGTGCACGAAGTTGACGTGCACAAAGGCCGAGTGAACGGAACCGATGGAGTCGATCTCCATGGCACGCCGTTCAAAGTGATGTCTGCAGAGAGGCGCCCGTTGCGGGCTCATCCCCGCAGAAAGGTGTAGTCGCATGACTCACCAGAACCGCAGGATCGCTGGCAAGAACGCCAGCAAGAGCGGATTCACGATCGTCGAGCTTCTCGTCGTCGTGTCCATCATCGCTCTTCTCATCGCGCTGCTGCTTCCAGCAGTGCAGAAGGGCCGTGATAAGGCCCTCATCTCGCAGTCGGTCGCCAATCTCAAGAATCTCGCTTCCGCCAACGGCGTGTACGAGGGCGACTGGGGCGACCGTCAGTTCACCTGTGTTCCGGATGATGCCGGAGTCGTGGGTGGAAACTGCGGAACCTACATCGGAACCATCGCCTGCCCGCCGCAGCAGTTGCTCGGCTGGGATGTGAGTGGCGCTATGTGGGGCTACTTCCTCGGCGGAGCCAAGTGCTCGCAGTATCCAGGTAACTGCGGTAACTGGGTCGTCCACATTCCGATCGGACTCGGCGGAGCAGACTCGGGCTACGGTTCGTTCCGCGTCCCTGGCCTGAAGGCGTTCCATGACTATGTCAACGGTCGTTTCTACGACTCGACGCTCTACGCGCCGAAGGACATCGTTCCGTACAACAACATCTCGAAGTACTTCACCAACGCTGCGGAATTCACCTACAGCAATGCCGACGGCGCGTACGAAGACAGCTCTTACTGCTTCTCGCCCGCTGCGATGTACGACGCCAAGGTCTTTGCCCGCAACGGCGCGACCCTGAACGGCAGCGGATACACCGGCGTCGCAACACTTCCCGCTGGCTTCCGCAGCCCGCCAGTGTCGCGCTGCAAGTACCCGTCGCTCAAGACCCGCATGATCGAGCACAACTGGCTGCAGAACGCACCGGATTCGCCGATCAATTCGAACTTCGCGGGCAACACGACCCCGTGGTTCTACAACCACGGCTACAACTCGGCGCCTGCGTCGCTCTTCTTCGACGGACACATCGAGCTCGTCGGCTGCCAGCGCTCCATGCAGGCTGACCAGCGCGTTGCCCCGAGCAACGGCTCGGTTTGGTCGAAGAACACTCCGCTCGGCGCGAACGGTTACTACGGCGCTCAGTCGTATGACTTCCTCGTCCGCACGAGCTTCCATACTTTGACGACCGACGGTATCGAAGGCCGCGACGTGCTCGGCGCCGAAGGCTAAGTTCGACGGATCGCTCAACCGACAGTGGACCTGAATCTCCCACCCGCCCGCGCTCGTCGCGGGCGGGTGTTTTTTTGAAGATATCGGGACGGGAGACTGACCGACTGTTCTCCGAAGTCGAAAAATGCGCCATGATGCACAGACCAATTCCTACAAGGAGACCGTGTATGCAGCGAACAGACCATCGCAGTCCAACTCGTGGCTTCACCATCGTGGAGCTTCTTGTTGTCGTTTCGATCATCGCGCTTCTCATCGCCTTGCTTCTGCCCGCGGTGCAGAAGGGCCGCGACAAGGCGCTGATCTCGCAGTCGGTCGCGAACCTCAAGAATCTCGCCGCAGCCAACGGCGTGTATGAAGGCGACTGGGGCGATCGGCAATTCACCACCATCCCCGACGATGTCGGAATCGTGAACGGCAATTGCTCCACCTATCTGTCACAGGTCGCCTGCCCTCCGCAGCAGTTCCTCGGTTGGGATGGCAGCGCGATGTGGGGCTACTTTCTCGGTTCGAGTGGTAAGTGCTCGCGCTATGGCTGGCCGGAGGCTTGCTACAACTGGATCGTCTACATCCCGTTCCAATTCGGCACTGCGGGAAATCCTGGCGGCGGCAATGCCTTCGGAAGCTTTCGCATGCTCGGAGTGAAGTCGTTCCATGACTATGTGAACGGCCGCTTCTACGACACGACCTTCTATGCGCCTAAGGATGTCGTTCCCTACAGCAACATTTCGAAGTACTTCACTCATCCGTCGGAGTTCACCTTCAGCGCGGCGACTGGAGACTACGAGGACAGTTCGTACTGCTTCTCACCCGCGGCGA
>Ga0209086_10002881_pt1 | contig 13243 bp, 7 predicted proteins | sample M_130207_XF_Meta_FD_187312 | JGI IMG/M metagenome (GOLD analysis project Ga0209086, IMG submission 187312) | Freshwater microbial communities from Lake Montjoie, Canada to study carbon cycling - M_130207_XF_MetaG (SPAdes) (version 2) | ecosystem: Environmental > Aquatic > Freshwater > Lake...
AAACTTCAATCTATAACACAAAAAAAAGGCAGTTTATATTAATTTATATTATATTTATATGATGATTTAACACAAAAAAAAGGTAGTTTATTGTTCATTGTGAATAACAATCTTATCTATGATTCTCAAAACATTAAATGGACTTACTGTTATATTTTACTTGACACTTTCCACATGTTAATTCCTTTTAATTGAAGGTGGATTTATGTAATATTTAGTGATATTTTTCATAATCTACTAGCTAAACATCTTCAGAATATTCGACTTGTTCTAGTGTTTATACTTCAATAGTTTCATTAAATTATTATATTATTAAACTTCTATAAAATGGTAACTCTAAACCCTTTTACATTGCTTATTTATGTTATTATATTCTATTATCTGGTGATTTATGGGAAGTTTGGCCTATATAATCAATACATTAATATTTTTTATTATATAAAGCATATATACAACCGTGTTTTAAAGTACTATTATATTTTAATTATAATTATTATATTTATTCATTTTATTCTTGTATTTTATCAAGTTGTTTATTTCTCAATGTTTAAAGTAGTTTATATACTTATTTTTAAAATTACATCGCTATTGGTTTATCTGATTTCATTAATGATGCATATATTCCTATTTCTGTGAAATATCTTTTGGTTTTCTTACATGGTGTAACGCCATGTATAATTTTTACATAATCTTAATCATGTTTTATAGTTCTAAACCACCTAGCACTATCGCAATCCCTATATTTTAAACATTCAATAAGTAAATCGACACATTTAATTAGTGGTTCATGTATAGTCCCGTAAACATTTATTATATTATCATCTAAATTAATAGTACCTATAATATTTGATTAATTATTTTATTATTCAATTACTTATATATCCATTTAATCAAATGAAAAAACTATTATTATTTAATTAATTAATTTATATTTTATTTATATTTTCTATAAATGACACATAACGAATATACTGATAATACTAATCTATTAAAAACAATTACTTATTGCTTAGACCTTATACAAGTTTCAGAAGGAATGGGTAGAGGCAAAGCATTGCATATATTAACTCCCTTATTAGTATTAAAACAATTAGAATAACATTTTGATGATAAAACTGTAGATATTGATAGCTTTATTATTGATTAAAGTTAATATTTTAACGGAAATCCTGAATAAGTTTTACACTAAAAAAATATTCTTTTACATATTTCTAGATTCAGTAACTTAAATGATAAGTCTAAAAACGAATCTAAAATGGACATTCCTACTCAATTAAAACACTTATGGAATACTATTTTATCTAAACATCCTCAAACAAAAAAAGTATTCACTACTGATTAGTAATTTGATATAAAACATGAATCAACATTCATTAAACTTATTTAATAAATACAAAAAATTGATTTATCTAATAATTAACATGATATTCTAGGGGCTGCATATGAAGAATCTATTCAAGACATTATGACTGGTAAAGTTTTAGGTTAGTTCTTCACTTAACCAATAGTCAAAAAAATTATGATCAACTTAATTAAACCTTAAGTACATATTGATGGAACTATTCCTTCTGTTTATGATATAACTATGGGTACTGGTATAACTTGTTTATCAAGTTACGAAGATATAGAAATATACTGAAAAAAAAAAGATTGTTATGTGTCATTTTATTCATAACCCTTATTCAGTCATTTCACTATCACTTGCACTGGTTTCACTTTAACTGGTTTCGCTTTAACTAGTTTCAACATATGAACTATCATCAGACTCATAAATTTAGTCTAAATCGTTCATTAGTTGTATCTATTTTTTTATGTCTTCTGATAACTATGAACTAGGACAGTATGTAACTAATCCACCAATAATTATTTTATAATGCTGTTCGCTGCTTAGAAGTTATTATTCTATGACCATTTATAAGCAATAAAAAAAATATCATATTAAATTATTCATAATACTGGTTATACTTTAGACTGTTTTATATCTTATATCATTTTCAATATAACAGTGTGATGTTCTGACCCCTTTTTAATAATTTCACTTATACCTTATTGTTTTTTATATTCATTCATAATTTTAATATAACTTGTATCACTCATTGGCTTCTTATCTATTTTTAATTTAGTAGGTCTTCCTCTTTTCTTTTGTTCTACTTCTTAAACTACAGTAGGTAATTGTTCAGTAACTTCTTTAACTGGTTCAACTTCTTTAACAGGTTCAACTTATAAAACTGGTTATGATTAATCAGGAATCAAATGTTATAAATCTAATGACTAAATCTTTTTTTGTCTTGGCATATTTTATATAATAATATAATTAAATAAAAATAATTAATTAATCAAATGATAAAAAAAAATATATATATAATAATAACATAGTGCTATTCATTCAATAGAAACACCATTTAATAAATCTTTTAATTAATCATTCATCTAAAATGATTTTAATAATTATAATTTTCGGAATCTTTGACCTTATGACATTGATTAAACTGATTTAAACTGTAAACATAATTTATTATTAACATTTGACATTTATTAACGTGACTATGCTATACCATTATCTTTTAATAATTGTTATTTAGTTTAATCGTCAATGTTCATATATTTTTACATATTAGGTTGTATATATTAATGAAATTTTTAAGGTATTAAATCCTTTATCATAGTCCCGTTAAAATCTACTAACATAAACAGCATCAATTCATCAGTATATTGTTTTACCTATAAATGATCTTAATGAGTGATGGTAATTTTTCCCGTTAATAGCTTGAATATAGTGCTAAACGTGTATTTACTTATATAATTCTTTATTTCGTGTGATTCTATAAGGTTTTACAGTTCATTAGTTGCTTAATCAAGTTAAGAACAATTATTTTTTTATTCATAACCTAAATCAGTTATAATAATTGATTCAATAGATTGTGGACATCTTGACAGTCTATTTTAATTGATTTATAATGTTTTAATATACTCTTAATTATCTAATAATATTTTTAATTTATGATCTTCAATTCCTGTTATTGATTCTCCTGTTTTTCTTGGTAGATGGTTCAATATACTATTGATTTTCATAAACATATTATATTATTCTCTTGTAATATCTTTTAATACATATTCTTATTATGCATTTGATCCAACTCTGTATATTGTTTAACATATATTATATTATTCAATATTATCAATATTTTACAGTCCTTTTCTTTCTGAAATGTTTTTTATTGAATGTGCTTTTGGATCAACAATGTTATTTATAGTTTATATATCAATAGTATAACCCATTTCGTTTAATAATGCGGCAGTAATAAATGATTTATATTTCATAAAGAAGTTATATTATGCTTTCATAAATATTTTATACTATTATGAGGCATTCATATATCCTGTTAATTCAAGATTATAATTATGTTTATTATATTCTTACCAAACTTAAAAGGGTGTTGTTTGATCTACGTTTGTTATAGATTAAATATTTTTAATAAATATATATTATTATTTTACTTATCTAAAACGATGCATTGCCTATAATAGTTCAAATGCTGGTATACATTAATAAGGTTTAGAACATAATAAGTGTAAACCTGTTTTAAATTCTGGTTATTAAAAGTCACATCCAGTTGTTAATGAACGAGTATAACAAACATATTTAATATTATCTAATTTATTATCATCAGAATCATTATAAAAGGCTTTTTTATTTGTAATATGTTTCATTCCGTTGTCATCTTCTTTTAAATTATCACCATGAATAGTCAATATTTCACTTTATAATAATATATTTTATTCTATCAACATATCAACAGTATTAATCAACTCTTTTTAATATTCGAAAACACTAAAACACTTTTCACCTGATTTTAATAATGCTATAAGCTTATCATTAAATATTTTTTATATATTATTATCAGAAGTTACAAAAACACAGTTAGCTTATAATATATAATCTTCTTTTTTAATATTGTTTAATTATTCTTCAACATCATAATATAGATTATCTAAATCAGTATTTCCGTTATTATCTTCTTTTATTTGATTAATATATACCTTATTACATATTAAACATTTTTAACCTGTTATTAAATCAATATTATAGCATTAACAAAGTGTTTATTTTCTTATCTATAAATCACTACGTAATTCATCATAAAAGTCATATTATTATTCTAGATTTTAATAATCTACGTTATATTTATCCATATCATATTTAATTTCATCTTATATTTTATAAGGTTAATACTTATTTACAATAATTTCATGTTCTTTAACTTATAACATATTTAAATACATATCAATAACCTATTGATTTAGGAAAGCATCGCAGAATACATTATACAATGATGTATCTAATTGTTTTTTAATGTTACATAAATTTATATGATCTTTTCCTAATGATTATATTTATTTTAAAACGCTAAAACATTCATCAACAATAACAAGATCATATTTAAATTTATTTTAGGTTTATTAATCCATTTTAACGTTTAACTGATCTAATGATTCTACTTATATAATCAAAAATTATTGTTTATTAATCCATTTATTTTCACATTATACTTTATTTTTTCTATCTTCTTCAACTAATTCATCATTATATAACTCAAATTATATATTATGTTTTTTCATAATATCGGTTTTCATAGTATTACTAAACGATATTCTTGTCGATATAAATAATACTCTTAAAGTTGGTTTAATTAATAATAATCTTTTAATATTATCACAAATATTATGCGTTTTACCTGTTCCACATTATGATTTTATAAATGTATTATGTAGTTTAAAATCAGTAGAAATATATTTTTTATTTACTATAACATCAGGAATAATTTAATCATTATAAGAACATGATTTTAATTATTAATATATCTTCTTTTATCGTCTTATTTCATATTAATCATCATTAATTTTAGTAAATTATTTTTAATATTTCTTAATATGTTATCCATCATTTCTAGGACAAACAATAGTGTTTTGATGAATCTATAATGTTTTACATATTTTATGAGTTCTTTTATGTACTATACATTAACCAGAATAAGTAATTTATCTATATTTATAAGTTCCATTATCCATTTACTTTTCAGAAATGATATTAATAGCTTTTATATCTTAGTTTTTAGTTATATTATCACATTATTCTGTTTATTATTCTTCTAAAATAGTTTTATCATAATTTATATCAAATAATTCAGTATCATTATAACAAATAGGAACTGTTATTTTATCATGAATTCGTTAATCATTTAAATCTTAAATTATAATTTTCTCTAAATTTTCCATAGATAAACCAGTACAAATTTTATTTAAATCAACAGTTCCATCTTATAGAACTTTTCCGGAATAATCTAAACGTAATTGTTTATAACTTCCTTATTCGTTTCTTTTACTATATGGTCCCATATCAATAAGTTTATTAATAAGATATTGATTATTTCCGCTGTTATCAATATATTGTTTATTATAACCAAATTAATTTTATAAATAATACCTAATGTGTTCTGTTATCTTAAGTAAATCACAAAGTCTAACAAACTTTTATACATATATATGACATGATTTTCTACAGTTATTAGCTGTTTAAATAATAATTTTTATATCATATGGATTGAAGTGTTCACCAATATACTATGACATTGCAACTTTAATAGCATTTTATAAATCATCCATAAATTATTATATTTCATAATCTTATTTAAAATATTCATCAATTTTATCAATATCCATATAGTATTTACAGTTTTAACTTCTTTCGATTGTTATAACTTAATGAATAGCTGATTAATCTAAAAATCTATTATTTTATAAATATTTATATAGATTAATGTGTTCAAACTATTAAGGAACATATAAATTTTTAGTTTATATTACCATTAATAAAGATTGTTTTGATTAGTTATATTTAATATTTTATAATTCGCTTTTAGTAGATAGTTTAAAGTTTTATATTTATGATTTTTATACTTCATCGGTAATAAATGATGTTGAAGTAATACCAAAAATATTTAATTATTTTGAAGGTATTAAACAACAATAACCTGTTTAATTTTGTTAATATTGTTATATAGAAATCTTTTTAATACGACCTTATTAAGAGACTAAAACATATTTTTAATTAAATAAAGCGAATTCATAAACATCAATATACTATTATTTATCTAAACTAAACAGTTTTAAAACATCTTATTATTCATACATTTATTATGAAATAGTATTGAAAATATTAAGAGAATCATGATATTAAATAAAAGTATAATCAATATCTAATAATTAACATAATTTATATAAATATGTGTGGAATTTATCAGGAATTCCTAAGAAATCATTTTATACAATATGTTCTACTTCTTCACTAGATGAATATGATAAAATTTATTCATATAATGGTTCTATAATAGGTAATAGTTCAACTATTTCAGCTGGTTAAACATCATCAATTTATTCAATTTATTCAATAACTTATTAAGGTTATTCATTAATAAATGTTTTTTTAGTTCTTGGTTTACGTTCTTTAACTGGTTAAGACTATTATATCAACAGTTTTTAAGCTGCTTTTTAAGCTTTTCGTTGTTATTTTTCCTAATCTTTAAGTTATTATTTAAGTTTTAACTTTAATTGTTTATCCATTTCATTAAACTCTTTAGTTATTAATTTAATTTATGATCTTTCACATTTAATCATTTCTTTCTGTAAAAGTTTTAATGTATAATCGTCTTCACAATCAGACATTTCAGCAGTTGATAAAAATTTTCGGTCCATCTTTATATAACAGTTTTTTTAAGGAAAAAAAAATTATTTATTGGGTTTATACTTCGAATTGTAGAACCCAAAACCTTTATTAAAATAAAATCATAATTTTATGGTATGTACTCAACTTAGCCTTTCTATATAGAAGAGAAAAACATGTTAAAAAAATAATACTCAAGTTGAGTACACACCATAGAATCACTATTTATAATAGTTCACTTAAATTATGATTTCTTAAACCATTTAATAGATTTAATATTTTCTAAAGCATAATAAGCATGTAAAATAGAATCATATTCATCAAATGTTTTTTTATTTAGTTCTGGAAACAATGATATAGCATAATCTCTTCCTTTATGTTTATTTTAGTTATATTTATTACTTTCTGGATTATCTGCTTAAATTTACTTAGCTTTATCACCTTTTAATTTCATTTTAGAATGTTATATACAATAATTAACATCTTAAGGTAATGATGCAACTATTCCATATTATACTTTTGTAGCTGAAAACTAACCCATTTATAATTCAATAACTACATACTAAACATCATATTTTTCAAATAAATCACTTATAATTTTCTATATATTATTAGATACATATCCATCTACCTCAGATTATGATATTTTTTATGATGGTTTTAACTAAATTTATATACTATCTATATATTTACCATCTAATGATAAAACACCTAAACCACATTTTACAAATGCTGGATCTACTCCTATTATAACCTTTTATTTATCTTTAATTTATTTATCCATTTAATAAATATATAAAAATATATAATTATTAATATTTCAGGGATAATTTACAAAAAAAAATAATTTACCTTAAAAAAATATATATTAAATATATAAAACCATGAACACAAAAATTGCTTAACATAGAGAACAAACTAAAGATCTTAAATAAGAAATGAAATGGAAGTTTTAAGGTGCTAAAGAACAATTATTTTTTGAGTATAGAGCTGCCAGAGATGCTTTAAAGTTACAATTTATTGAATCTAAAAAGTAAACAATTATCGATGCTAAAGCAAAGTTAATTGATATTAAAAACAGCTATAAAAAGACAAAGACTGTAAAGGAAGAGAAGGAAACTAAACCAACTAAACAGAATTTATCATAAGCAGCTGTTAAAACACTTTTACCAAAACCTAAGGAGACTAATGCTATTAAATCTACTAAAAAAACAACTGAAGAAGTTTAACGCAAACTTATTATTGTTGATGGTTAAAAAATCAATGTTGATGTTAAAGAAGCTTATAAAGTTACTGAAACTGTTAAAGAAGCATTATAGATTACTGAAACTGTTAAAGAAGCATTATAAATTACTGAAATAGTTATAACTTCATAAACACCTACAACTGCTGATGTTTGGAAATAATTAATTAATATTAATGAAAATACTCCATAACCAACATTAACATATGAAGAATTTAATGAAAAACGTACAGAAGAAGAAGAAGAAAAAGCTGAAGAGTTATAAATGTTACTTGCTTATGCTAGTGAACTACAATGTGAAATTGATGACTATAAATAAATTAAATATAAAAGGGATGAATAATATGAAAAAGAATAAAATACTATACATATTAAGAAGGTAACCAAATAACTTGAATAAGTTAATAAGGAAATTGCCGATTTATAAAAGGAATGAACAATTATTATTATTACAAAAGAATGTTATGAATTATTTAAATTTATGATATATGATAAGGCCGATCATATGTTATAGAAATAAATAATAGGTAGAGTAGTATGGTTTAGGCCGAACCATGCTATAAAACCGAAAACATAGCATTTTTTACGTCATATTATATTTTTTTTTATTTTTTTATTAATAAATGATCATAACTTTATAGAAATCTAAAGCAAATAATAAAAAATATTCTGCAATTATTCAAGACAATAATAAGAAAAAAACAATAAATTTTGGTGATTCTAGATATGAAGATTTTACAACACATTAAGATGAAGAAAGAAGATAAAGATATTTAGAAAGACACTAAAAAGACCATATTAATGATATATATAAAGCTGGTTATTGGTCTTGGTATATATTATGGAATAAAAAAACAATATAATCATCAATAAATGATTTATAAAGATTAAAGAACATTAAAATAACTAATAATATATGATTATCAAGTATTTTATTGATATAAATCAACATTCTAGAATACTATATTCTCGTTTTACTTAACAATAATGTTTTGTACTGATGAAGCATAATCTATTTATTTATCTTTTATTTTCTATGTTATAACATCAATACGTTTTTGTAACTATTGTTTTATATAAGGATCGTCAATTCTATTACGTTCATCAGTTAATTTATTCAAAGACATAACCTATTATGATATTAATTCACTTTATATATGTCCATATATTCGTTTATAGTTGTTATCTAGTGCTTCTTTTGGCATAAACTGTCTTTATAGAAAAGCTTAATAAGTATCTTCACTAAACTGTGTCATTTTATATATTAAAAAAAATATATAAATTTATATTATATTCATAACTAATATTATATTATTTTGTTCTTACTTGCATCTTCTATTTTAAAATACTTATACAATAATGGAAAATCTTACATAACTAATAAAGATTGAAACCGATCTTTTGTTGCGTCTTAATAAACACTTTCAAACTTTTTTTTGTTATTTCCTGATAATTCCTCAACAATTTTTTTTTGATCTCCGTAATTCGGTAAATAAAATAATATAATCATGTTAAATTATGCTCTAATAACTGGAGAAGCTCCTCTTTTATATTCTTAACATATCATTATTACATGAATATTAGCATGTCTTATTTTTACCATTAGTTATTCAAATTATGAATTTTATCTAGTATCTAAGTACTTAGAACCCATACAATCATCTATAATAAATAATAATTCTCTACTTTTTTTTGTTTTTAATGCTTAATCACTTTTCTTTATATCTATTTACTGATCATATAAATTTTATATCGCTGTTATAATATTAGTTTAGAAAAATTATGCTTCTTCATCAAACTTATATCCTTCATTTGTCTTCATGTTTTTTATAAAGTCTCTTGTTTTTATTTAACTATCATCAATGGTTTGTGTAGGACTAAATAGATATATCTGATCACCTAAGAACCTTTTATTTAATCCATATTTATCATTTTATATTAATGAACTTATTAAATGACTTTTTCCACTACCTGATTTAGCTACAACATACATAAGTATCAAATCTTTAAATAAATCAGATTGTTTATTTGCTCCATAGTTTTAATTTTGTAAATCCATTTATGATAGTAAAAAAAAATATTAAAATCAATAATGTAAATCAATAATGTAAATCATCATTCAAATACAAGTTCTCTCATTTTAAAAGGTGCTGTATTAACTATTCTAAAAGGTTTCATATCAAAATACTTAGAACTATATGTAATACGTTTTGGATCTTTTGGTTCCTTTTCTTTAGGATTATCAATATCATTTTGTATATCTTATAATACATTATCATATTCTGTATCTAGTCTATTCTTTGTTTCATTATCTATTTTTGACATATCAATTTATCCACGTTTAAACAATAATTTAATCAATGCTTATTTGTTTTATCTAGATACTGATTATTTTAATAAGCTTTTTATAACATAATCTTATGTATATATCTTATCTATTTCCTTTTTTAATGGGTCCATTTATGATGAAGATAAAATACTTTTATTAATAACACTTGTTTTTTTACCTGTTAATTATTTTATTTAGTCAGAAACAGTACTTTTCATATCCTCTTAATTATCTTATGCTGATCCAAAATCATTTTATGATTAATCACTATGTGAAACTTTACTAACTTTATCAGATTTTAAATCGGATATATTACCAGTTTTCATTGCCTTAGCTACTAGCTTTGCTACTTACTCTTAATAGTCCTCTATTTATACATCTTTATATTATATTGCTTATTTACTATAATTAAGGTCGTTTTACAACTTTAATACTTAATCTTAATATTCCTCTATTTATTATTCTTATATTTATTTAAGAACATCTTATGATTTTATTTGTTCACTATCTTACTATCCTGATTTAGATGATAGTTATGTTGAAAAATCTGATTAAAATATTTAGTCACCATTAAACTATTTAATTATTTATTCAATAGCACCTGTTTCAGCTTCCTCATCATCTAGTTAAGATATTCCACTTTATTAATCTAAATACTTTGATATCTACTCTAAAGCTATAGTTTAGGTAAGTTATTTTTTTTTATTAGCTAATCGATATTCATCTGGTTATTTTAAAAACCATTGATTATATTATTCAGAATACCAAAGAAACTAGTTTTAACGAAGTTTTGTCAGATCAATAGCATTTTAAATAATTACATAATCTTTATATGTTTATTTTAATTTATCCAACTCTTCTTCTTTAGCTTTTTTAGTTGTTGCTGTTTTATTAGTTAACAGAACATCACGAAGCATATTTGGTAATTTATTATCTTATTGTGCAACGGCTAACATATTTATATATATAAAAAAAAGTATAAAATTGTTATTCATAATGTTTCTAATATAGAAGATAACACCTGATCAGGATCCATTCTAGAAATAGTACCTTATTAAATATCATTAACAATAAAATAGTTTGTTATTTTATCAAATTCAACATCACTCATTTAGTCAAGTCTTGAAGATATAACAGACAATTGATCATTAATATCTTATAAATTAGTGTTTACTTAATCAGGTTATTGTTATACATTATCATCTTATTAATCTTTAGTAACTTCTTAAAGATGTTATACAACTTATGTAATACCATTTGGTAATGATGGAATATTTAAACCAGATTTCTTATTTGGTTCTTTATATTAATCATTATCATTGTTTTCTGGTTTATCTGGTCCATTATCTGGATTATTTCCAGGATTATTCTTAGATTTTCTTTACTTTTTAGGTTTCATAGGTTCAACAAATTCTTCAGGTTTTGGCCAATCTTAAAGACCTTAATCATTACTTATAAATTTATCTTCTTCTTCTACAGTTGCCTTAGATGGTGCTATAAAATCAGATTCATTATATTTAAATGTTTTTTATTTCTTTTATTTACTATTTATTATAGCTGTATTAGCATCTTAATTTAGTTATATTTTAGGAACCTTTCCCTAACTTGCTATATCTTATAATTAGTTTAGTTTTGATTACTTTTACTATGCTGATAGTTCTTATTAATGTCTTAAATTCATTTATTCAGTTGTTTCTACATTTCTACCCATTTAATTAATCTATGAAGAATCTATTTAATTTGAATCCTCTTATTTCTGTTGTTTTGGTCTTGGAACAATGTTTTTTCTACTTGCTATAGATTAATCTATTCCTAAAATACCATTTTCCCAAAAATCATTTGTATTTATAGATATTTATTATGGTCTTCCTCCAATTTAAAAATTCTATTCACTTTGTTATTATCTTCTATTTGTATCATTTCTAGCTGCTTATTAAATAACATCATCCATTGATTATCTCCCTCCTCTATTTATACTGTTTATTTATGAAGGAATCATTTATTAACCAGCATTTCTCATAATATTTTAATACATTTATTAACCCATTCCAGAACTTTCAGTCATCATTTATTAACCAATTCTACTACCAATAGTTCCGATAGTTTCAGTAATTAAAGGTGTTAACATAGTAGCCATTTATATATAAAAAATTAATTTTATTTTATTATTAAATGTAACCACAAAAGAATAGAATATATCCAATATGTTTATCATAGAAAAACACTACGTATAATAATGGAGTATATACATATACATTAGAACGATACCAATAAACGAAATTATTAACTTTAAAACAGTTTAGTATGTTTAATATATTTAAAAATGTTAATGAGTTTTATTACTAATTTAAAGTATAAAAAAGCACTGGAACAGTATAAACATTATCATTACCACATGGACAATATAATATTGTTACATTTATGAATTAAATGGTTTTAACTCTGTTTGATGCTGGTTTTAATATTGGTTATGAACTAACAAACGGAATTATAAAAATGTCTGGTAATACTGATTCATTTAAGTTTATAGCATTTGGAGATTCAAGAGATTAACTATATCGTTATACTGGTTTTAGATTAACTGATTCTATATTTACAACATTCTAATAGATACATACAGCTACTTCTTTAGCAAATATTGCAGTTACTTCTGGTGTAAATATAAGGTTCTTAAATCCTACTATAATTAGTGATAATAATATATAATTTTAGTATCCTTTATATGCTTAATAAGGTGAATTAAATACAATATAAAACTAGTTTGATGAATATTTTACACTAACACTTAACGATAATTATAGAAATATTAACTTAGTTTAATTTTAGTTATATGATGATAATATAAATTTGTTGTCTTATGATGTTAATTAAATATTTAGTATTACTTTATATATATAAATCTGATATGTTATACATTAATTATTTATATAATATTTATTTTTTTTTTTTT
>Ga0209086_10002885_pt1 | contig 13240 bp, 11 predicted proteins | sample M_130207_XF_Meta_FD_187312 | JGI IMG/M metagenome (GOLD analysis project Ga0209086, IMG submission 187312) | Freshwater microbial communities from Lake Montjoie, Canada to study carbon cycling - M_130207_XF_MetaG (SPAdes) (version 2) | ecosystem: Environmental > Aquatic > Freshwater > Lake...
AAATAATAATGAAAAATGAAAATTCAATTAAATACCAAAAGTAAAAGTCTTAAAACTATCTATTTTTCAACAAAAAAAAATGTAAAAATCTCATTAGCAATCTATTAATATTAACATTTAAGCTTAACTAAAAATCCAACTAAGCATTTTTGTACATTTGACCCTCTAAATTAATTTGAAACTATAAATTATGCTTACAAGAATTTCTCTTATTAACTCGAAAGGTTACGGTAAAGCCGAAATGAAACTTGATAATTGCGAATCCATGCAATTGGTTGGGCCCAACAACATCGGGAAAAGTACTTTGATATATGCACTAAACTTTTTATTTGTTGTGGATGGTCAAAAAATGTCATTCAGCGGACAGCGCAAAGGCGACAAAGAAACTATTCACCACTATTTCCCTACTCATAATAAAAGCTTTTTAATATTCGAAATAAATAAATTAGGCTATTACTGCATCCTTGTTAAAAGAAACACAGATGGGGAATTGGAATATTATAAAATAGACAGTGAATACAACGAAGAATACTTTTTTGAAAATGAAGGCGCACATCAACGATTACTTAATTTTGACGAAGTACTAGGGAAACTTATTGAAAGAGGAGTGATACACAGCAAATTTGCTACCAAATCGGATGTATTTAACTTAGTATATCACCGTGGAACTAAAAACAATGCAGTAGTTTGGTTAGAAGACACTGTAAAAGCCGATGGATTAAGTAATAACTTTTCCAAAGTGTATCGGTATTTAATCAATTCGAAATTGATTACTAATAAAACCCTTAAAGAATCCTTAATTATTGCAGATAACCGTGAAAATGAAGGTTTAAATTTTTCCCAAAAAAACAAAAAAGACATTACCGATTTATTGCGCATCAATGATGAAATAAAAAGTATAAAATCGGTGCGTACAGATTTTCTTGAGTTTAGAGAGTTGGTGAAAATTTACAATTCTAAAACAAAAATTGTAAGCGAATTAATTTATGCTTTTAACCATTCCTATATCGCTGCAATTCCTGAATTAGAAATATCATCGGTAGAAAGAGGTAGGCACATTGCTGCTGTGCACAATGAAATAAACGAAATATTAAAACCCAAAGAATTAAATTATGCTTCCTATATAGGTGAAAAGATTGCCGACATAAAATATAAAACTAGTTTGTTATTAGAAAAACAAAACGTGTTAAATGAAATTCAAAAATATGAAACAGTAGATTTCTTAAAAGAATCATTACGTAATTTAGATAAGGACCGTAAAGAGATTGAAACACGCTTTACTACCATTGAAATTCAAAAATTATCTAGCAAACTATTAGAATTAAGATTAGATAAAATAAACTTTAATATAACATCTCTTGAAAATCAAATAGAAAATTATAATAACCTTTTAATTCATAAAATTTCAGATAACGAAAATGTTAAACAGTTATTAAATTCAGTACTTTCAGAACAAGTAATTAGTTTACCAAGTAAACACATTAAAAAACACATCCATAACATATCAAGTAAAGTATTGTCAATATTTGATGGGGAAATAGATATTACAAAGGGAATAAGCCTAAAAGAATTCAAATCTGTGAAAGAATTGAAGGATGAGTTAAAAGTTTTGCTAACAGAAAAAAAACACTCCGAAGAATTATTAAAAGCTGTTGTAGACAAGGAAAAAATCGACTCGAAATTAAATGTTATATTAAATGAGATAGAAGTAATTAAAGAAAAAATAAAACTCATAGAGAGCAAACCATCACTAGAAAAGCAAATTAAAACAATTACTAATGAGGTAAAAAACCTTTCGAATGAAAAGAAAGAATTGGAGGAGTTTTTAAATACCTTGGTTAAAGAAATATCTCAAAAACAAATAATTTTCGATAAATTACAAGAAGAGAAACGTAACATAGAAATTCGCATACGAGAATTAAAAGATCGCAAAATAGAAGTAGAATCAATAAATTTAACGCTAACAGAATACGAAACTAACGATAATTTAGATTATATATATGCGAAAATACAGATTCATCAAAAAGATAGAATTGAATTAAAAGTAAAAAAAGATGCCATATTTGAAAATTTAAAATACCGCTTACGTAATAGCAGCGCAGATATTGAACAATTTATACTTTTTGTGGAGGATGAAATTGCTTGTCTGGCTGATAAAGAGCGCAGTATTGATGGATTATTATCCAGCATTTCTACCCAATTTGCCAATCCTGCATATACCTTGTTAAAACGATATGAGGAGTTTAAACAATTTGTTTATACCAAATTTAATGAAAAACTATCGCAAACAAGAATATCAAATATTGAGTCGATGAAAATTGATTTGCTGGATAATGAACGTATTATTGGCGAGTTGAAGAAAATTGCTTCTATCCAGGAATTTAACGGGCAAATGAGCTTTGAATTTGACCAATCTGAAAACTTAAAGGTTCTTAACACCTACCTGGATAGCGGCAGAAAAGTAAGTTTTGATGAATTGTTTAATATCGAATTATTACTTCATATAAAAGGAACCGACAAACGTGTGGATCTAGCAAACCAAGTGGAATCTGATGGTACCGATCGTATGATAAGGCTTGTAATGATTATGTCTATCATCAACAGGTTGGCAGTTACCGATGAACAAAATAAAATTGCTTTATTTATTGACGAAGTTGCTACCATCGACAAACAAAACAGGCCTGAAATAGTGAAATTTTGTAAAGAACATTATTTCCTGCCAATTTTTGCCGCGCCTGATGCTGTTGAAGGGTTTAATAAATATTATTTTATTTATCCATCAAAGGGGAAAATTAATATCAATGAAAAACAAAATGCTGTTATCGTTGAAAGAAATGCGATGGTTGAAAAAAATATTAGTAAAAATATTAGTAAAAAAATTAGTAATTAAATTATATATATCCGTCAAGGAAGGTTGAAAGAAAAATGATGAAAGCAGAGCCAAGAACCATACTGCGGTTTTTATTAGAATATTTTGAAATCATCAATGAACTGTATGAAATACAATCGAAAGATAGTGTTATTACTTTTGAAGCATTGAATGAAATTATTACGAAACACAAAACGGATATAAAACAGCAATTAATAGATTATAAAATATTAAATTCCGTAAACGATAATTTTGAAATCCGTACTGTCTATTATAACCTTATTGAATTTATTTTAAGCGAATTCAAACCAATGTTGCCCGAAACTATTGAAAAATACCATGTGTCAATAGCTGAATTATTCCGTAAAATTAAAGATAATATTAATGGTGATAAAATAATTTTGAACCAGCGACTAACCGATTTAGCTGGGGAAATAAGAGCATTTTATGAAATGGTAGAAAAAAATACTATCAGTTTATTGAATGAAACAAGAGAATTAAAAGCTAATGTAAAAAAAATTGATTACCGCGAAAAAATTGTTCGCGCTTCCCGCTGGATAGACGAATATATTATTCCACTAAACAAAATATTAGATATTAATCACAGTGCTTCTATCGCTAATAAATTATATGACATTTCTGAATTTTCAAATAAACATCGTTTAGTTTGCGATGATGAAAATACCCGTGTATTGTTTGAAAAACTTTATTTTCAAATGATACAAGTGAACGATAATTTATTACGGCAGTCAAAAATATTAACAACTGAATTACTACCACTCATTGAACGCATAAGAACCGAATCAATTATTTTAACAGGCTGGATTACTTTCTTGAAAAATCCTTATAAACAAAAAGTACCTAAAATATTTGAGGGTAAAAGAACCAATATATACTCCAAAAACACATTTTTTAATGCCTCAGAACTTTTCGAGCAATTTAAAAATGATACCGCAGTTTATTTTGAAGAGGAAATAAACACCGACGAAAAATGGATTTTTGATAAAGAGTTTTTTACCGAGAAATTGAAATCTAATTTACCTGTTACCGATTTTTTTAAATGGTGCAATAAAACGCTAAAGGAAGAATATAAAAAAGTAGAGATTGAAAAGTTTTTTGCTCTTACTACTCTTGCTTTTGATGAAGATATCCAAAGAGATTTTGGTAAAAAACCAGAGTTTGATAAAATAAAAATTAACGACTTAACTTTAACTGTCCCTAAAATAACAATCACTAAATATGGAATTTCCTAATCATCATCGCCAAATTGTAGAAGATTTAATGAGTGGTAAATTTATTTTACCACAAGAACGCACTTATCCTGTCTTAAAAGATAACGAGCAATCCTATACCTATTTTTTTAAAGCATCCTTCAACTATGACTTAAAAATTACCCAAGATTTTGTTTATTTGGTTTCTGATGAATCCAACGAAACACTATCGCGCGACATATGCATTTTTATTGCCATATTATCCTATGAAATTGATAGGGAAGGGAAAAATTTTATGGAACTTATTCAATTTAGTGAATTTGAAATAGATGAAATTGAAAACTATTTTACCAATTCATCTTATATTGATTTAATTTTATCCAATAAACAACTTAAAGATACTGATTCACGCAAAAATTTCATTAACACACTTAACCGAAGAAATATTATTGAAAAAACTTCGGACAACCGCTTTATGTTCACATCAGCACATAAATTTTTTATGGATTTTGCTGTTGACATTGTTAAATTTGAAAATGCAGAACAAAATTAAAAACAGCCTAGTAAAGCTTTCAAAATAATTTCGACAAAACAGATAGATTAATAAAAACACATGATTTCATTTTTTTGCAAAAAATATCCTAATGAAAACGAGCGTGAGGAAGGTACAAACGCGATGCAGTGTTGCAGGTGGGGAGGAATCGTTTGTTCTTCATTTTTTGTTTCTGGAGCCTGCCCTGAGCTTTTGCCGAAGGGTATCACCACAAAAAAAACACACAGTTTTTGAACCATTTAATTTGCGGCAGTTACTTCGAAAACTTCACCTATTTTATTGATGACATTAAATTAATTACGATCTAATACTTAATACCTTAAGAAAAAACATCCTTTAAACTAATAAAAACAATTATTATATAATGCAAAAATTGAAGATTACCCTACTCAATAATATTTTTTAATATTTATTTCTCTATTCTAAAAATGAAAAAAATCATTACCTCAAAAAATGCACCAGCCCCAATAGGTCCATATAGTCATGCTGTTTTAAAGCGAAATACACTTTTTATTAGCGGACAAGTTGCCAAGCACCCGCACACAGGTGAACTTATACTTTCTGATATTAAATTAGAAACCAAACAGGTGATGGAGAATATAAAAAGCATTCTGAATGATGCCGGCATGGATTTTTCAAATGTTTGCAAAGCCTCTATTTTTATGATCGACATGAAAGATTTTGCAATGGTAAATGAAGTATATGGCTCTTATTTTACAAGTGATTATCCCGCCAGAGAAACCGTTCAAGTTTCAAAACTACCATTAAATGTTAATGTCGAAATTAGTGTGATTGCAATTTTATAATATTTTTTTATTCCGTTGAATATAAAAAGTTGCTCCTTATAATTGGCCAGCTATAATCGTTGTTGGATATCCTGTAAATAGTTTTCAGGCGTATGAAATAAAAATCCTACTTTAAACCTCTAGCTTTATTACCTTTACTAATATTTACAAGCTTTTCAAGGTCTTCTTTTTTAAAATTAGAATCAAATTTCAATAATTCATTTGGCTTAATTCCTAGCGCAAGAGATAATTTTAATAATGTTGTCATTGTTATATTATACCCCTTTTCAATCCTATGAACCTGCATACGAGTTAATCCTATTTCAAGTCCAAGTTTTTCTAATGACATCGCATTGTCTTTCCGCTTTTCCCTTATTGAATTTCCTATTTGACTTAAAAAATCCTTTAAAACATCCTTTTCTTTAATCATTGACCATTTTTTTGCCAATGTGTAACAACTAAATATATTTTATGTACTCTTATAAGAATACATTTGTATATTTACACATTCAAAAGTTTAGACCAGCAAAAACTATAAAAAACGGGGCGATATCGAAAAGCCATAAGAGTAGAGAAATAAATAAACAATATATAATGGAAAATCAAAATTCAGAACAAAAAGAAACATCGGCTGGACAAGGAATGGGTATAGCCGGATTAGTGCTTGGTGTATTAGCAGTAATTGCCGCATTTATTCCGTGCTTCGGAATGTTTGCAGTCCTTTTCGGAGTGCTTGCAACAATTTTTGGAGCAGTTGGTTACACACAAGCAAAAAAAGGAAATGGTGGGAAAGGTTTACCATTAGCAGGTTTAGTGCTTGGTATTATTGCTACTGCATTTACGTTAATTTGGTTAATGATGTTCGCTGGTGTAGCTTCTTCTGCTCTTTCAGGTGCGGGGAAAATATTAGACGCATCAAAAGAATTACACGAAGCAACAAAAAATGCAACAGAGGATATAAATTCCATAACTAATGCTGCAAAACTGCAAATGGACTCCATAACCAAAGCTGCGGAAGAAAAAATGAAATAACCATCACGACAAGAAAAAATTATGTTGCATATAAAAGGCACTCCATACAAAATAGTAAATTCTATATTTATTTTTATTCTGTGTGGAGTGCTTTTTTATAGTTATTGTTTTCCATACCTTACCTTTAGAATTAATTCAGCTTGCGAAGGCTTACCACTTGCAATTTGCAGAAGCAGAGGACTTTCAAGAGCGTTTTCAGAAATTATTAGGTTTGACTTTTATAAAGCTAAACAACATAATATTTATTCAATTAGAATTTTTTTGTTTATCCTTTATTCATTAATTTCAAGAATGCTAATAAACGTTTTTATGACAAGGTTACATATTAATAAGACTATAACCATTGACGTATTAATTTTATTGACACTTTTTCTTTTCTGTTTTTTGCCATTAGTAATTTGACAATGGAATATCCAAAAGCCGAAGGAATTATTTTTACAAGCATCGATATGGATAAGGCCGATGCGATACAATTTAAAGACAAGTAAGACCAGAGGGATCCAAAACGTCCCCATGGTGCAGACTTGAATCAATTGGGCGGGGCTTTGTTTTTTTATAAAGTCCCCCCACTTATTTTTACTTTTACTTTTACTTTTACTTTAATTGCAATAAAGCAAGAAAGTGAAACTAAAATTGTTGAGTAAACAAACTTGCTATTGGAAAAATTATAAATCAGCAAAAAAATATTCCATTTAATAAACAAAAAATCGAAATAAATCCAGCTAATTTTTTTATTGGTATTAAAACCTTAAGTTTTTCCACCTTTTTTTATAAAACTTTGAGACGCCTTAAAAATAAAAACTCTTCCAAAAAACTGTTTATTTTCATAAAATGACCAGAAAAAACATTTTTTTTAAAAAGACCTTAATTTTACCTAACGCCTACCTTGTTTGCCTTCCAAAAAATTTTACAACTTTTAAAATACACAAACATTTGATAATCAAGTATTTAATTTCTTAAATAATAAATATGGCTTACATAGGGGATTAAGCTATTTTGATGCGATAATAATTCAGTTTCATCTAAATTTACTCAATTAAACTTCTATTTTCAGAAATTTACATTTTAATTCATTAATTATTAAGGAATTAATTGTATATCTTTGTATCGTAATTTTAATTATTTATTCATTTAATCATTTAATCATGTTTGGAATTTTAAAAAGTTTTGAGACAAAGTATGGTTACCTTAAGAAAAAAGGGTTAACTATAGAAGGATTGGCGATGGTAGATGTTAAAAAGAAAAAACACGTTATTAAAATCTCCCGTCCATTGATTTTTGATAACAGGTTGATTCCTAAACGTTTTGAAGGTTTAGATATTAAAACTAATATTAAACTTGGTGAAGATCTACCTGTTGAGTTTGATATTGATCGTTCGCAACCAGATTGGCATAAAACCCAATATATTTGGGCTCCAGAGCGTTTTTTGAAATACGTAGAACGTTGCGAAAATGAAATTAAACTAGAATTAGGAAGTGTTGAAATGACAAAATCAGAAGTGTTGGACGCCTTATGTTTTGGTAATTTTGAAGAGCATAAACAAAAAAGTACGCAATTAATCAAAGAAGGTAAGTTACCAGCATATTGCATGAACTAATATTTATTTAATTAAGGGTTAAGCATTTATTTAGTTTATCAAGGGCACTCTGAGCAATCAGGGTGTTTTTTTTTATATATTCGCAGGAATAAAATATTAAAATGAAGCCTTTGGGTAATTTTTAAACTATCGTTTTAAACTTCTTATCTCTGAAAAGCAGTGCAATTTTATTAATTTTTATTTAAGATATATCACTTTTAACTTAAGCCCTAATTGTATAGATGGAAAAGGAATACGTAAAATCAAGCATTTTAAATGGCATTGCAACAATTTCATTTTATCATCCCCAAAGTAATTCATTACCAACAAACCTATTAAACCTATTAGCTGATGAAATAACTAAAGCAGGTGAGGATGATAATGCAAAAATTATTATTTTAAAAAGTGATGGAGGAAATACATTTTGTGCCGGAGCTTCCTTCGATGAATTAATTTCTATCAAAGATTTCGAAACTGGTAAACGCTTCTTTTCTGGATTTGCTATGGTGATTAATGCAATAAGAAAAGCTCCTAAATTTGTTATTGCTCGCGTTCATGGTAAAGCTGTTGGCGGTGGTGTTGGCATTGCATCGGCGGCAGATTATACTTTAGCTGTTGACGATGCAGCAATTAAACTTAGCGAATTAGCTGTTGGCATAGGACCTTTTGTTGTTGGTCCTGCTGTGGAACGCAAAATAGGTACCGCTGCATTCACATCCTTAACTATTAACGCTACCGAGTGGCACAATGCAACATGGGCAAAAGAAAAAGGATTATATGCAGCATTATTTAAAACACTAGAGGAGTTGGATGCTGCAATTACCGTTTTAGCAATTAACCTTACAAAGTCAAATCCAGAAGCAATGAAAATACTCAAAAAAATATTTTGGAAGGGCACAGAAAACTGGGATACGCTATTGTTAGAACGTGCCGAAATAAGCGGCCAGCTTGTACTTTCTGAATTTACTTCAAATGCAATAAATAAATTTAAGACAAAAAACAAGTAAATTATTAAACACTGTTTTTATATTATTTTTTTAATTTTTTTTTAATTTTTTAAATAAAAATAAGCGTTTAACGGAAATGATTTTGTTTTCAACCTTTATCATTACGGCCATTAAACAAAAAAAATGTTTTAGAAAAATTTAATTTAAACATTTTAAATATTCCAAACATCAAAATAATACGCAAAACATAGCATATTTTAATTAAATTTACTGAAATATCATTTGAAATAATAAAAACAAATAATTAATGCTAACCAATAACGACATACTCAAAAAAATACGTGTTGCACTCGAACTTAAAGATGAAGATGTAGTCAAAATTCTTAAGTTGGCTAACTTTGAAATTTCTAAAAGTGAATTAAATGCACTCTATCGTAAACCCGATCAGGCAAATTACAAAGAGTGTGGCGATCAACTTTTACGGAATTTTCTCAATGGCTTAATTATTTTTAAAAGGGGACCCATGCCAGCAAAAAAACAAATACTGAATATTGATAAATAAAAAAATACAACAATAAATCAAGGCTACTGTTTTATAGTCTAAAACCTTTTTCTCAAAATAAATTTCAATACAACATTGCTCAGACAATGCAATTTTTAAATATAAAATGAAACTATTATTTTATAATTAATATTCTTTTATAAAATGCCTTTCTATACCGATCAGCTAAATAGAGAAATCGAAATTCTATGCCCTCCTAAAAGAATTATATCCCTTGTTCCCTCGCAAACAGAATTATTATATGATTTAGGTTTAGACAAGGAAGTAATTGGCTTAACCAATTTTTGTATACATCCCATTGAATGGTTTTACAGTAAAACAAGAGTTGGTGGAACAAAAAATATCAATTTTAAAAAAATAGAACAATTAAAACCTGATTTAATTATTGGTAACAAAGAGGAGAACGAAAAAGAACAAATTGAAAAATTAATGACCGATTATAAAGTATGGATGAGTGATATCTATAATTTAAACGACGCATTAAATATGATTGTTCAGTTAGGCGCATTGGTTTCAAGGCCAACAGCAGCATCCTTAATAAAATTAAAAATTACCGAAGAGTTTATGCAACTGCTCAATTTTAAGAAGGAACTATCGGTAAGTACATCTGTGGCCTACTTAATTTGGAGAAAACCCTTTATGGTGGCAGGCAGCAATACTTTCATTGATGATATGCTAAGCCATTGTAATTTTACCAATGTATTTGCCAAAAACTCACGTTATTTTGAGATAAGTGAACAAAAAATTGCCGAGGCCATGCCAGAGATAATTTTACTATCATCAGAGCCCTACCCTTTCAAAGAAAAGCATATTCAAGAAATTCAAAACTTATGCCCCAATTCTAAAATAATTTTAATAGATGGGGAATTATTTTCATGGTATGGCTCCCGCTTATTAAAGGCGGCAAGTTATTTTAAAAAATTAATAATTAAAAAAACTTATTAATTTAAACTCATTAATTGTTCTTCAATTGCTTTAATTTTAGCCTCTGTATCCGCTTGTTTTTTCTTTTCTATTGCCACTAATTCAGGCTTCGCATTTACAACAAATTTTTCGTTGGAGAGCTTTATTTCTACCGACAACAGAAAGCCTTTATTATATTCTAAATCCTTTTCTAAACGTTCCTTTTCATCCTCTATTTTAATGTTTTGAGAAACTGGAACAAAAAATTCAGCATGTTTCATCACAAATGAAACAGATCCATCCACTTTTTTATTTATATATTCATAACTATTCAAATTGCACAATTTTATTATTATTCCATTGTAAACATTGGAAATTTCACCCTGATTAACTTTTTCAAAAACATTTAATTTTTCTTTTGGCGAAATATTTTTTTGTTTACGAATATTTCTAATATTAGTAATCACTTCCATTATAACTTCAAAATCATCAACAATTTTATTGTTTTCTTTTGTAACTAAAGGCCATTCAGATATTATGATACATTCTTTTTCGCTACGTTGGGCTATTAAATGCCAAATTTCTTCTGTAATAAATGGCATAAATGGGTGCAATACTTTTAATATTTTTTCGAAGAATATTATTGTTGCATCATAAGTAGTTTTATCCATTGCTAATGACTTACCATCCTGAAATTCAGGTTTTACCATTTCCAAATAAAGGGCACAAAAATCATCCCAAACAAATTTATAAGTGCACATTAATGCTTCGCTAATCCTATGCTTCGATAATAAATCATCAATTATTAATAACTGCCTATTAAATTTTGCTTCAAACCATTCTATTGCAATTTTATTAACGGCATTTACACTATTTTCTTTATCCGAAATTGTATTTAAATTTGATTTCCAGCCATTAATTAACCTAAATGCATTCCATACTTTATTAGAAAAGTTACGTCCTTGTTCACACATGCTATCATCATATGGTAAGTCATTTCCTGCCGGAGAACATAACAACATGCCAACACGAACGCCATCAGCTCCAAATTTCTCAATCAATTCAATAGGATCAGGAGAATTACCTAACGATTTACTCATTTTACGACCTTGTTTATCCCTTACGATACCCGTTAAATAAACATTTGTGAATGGCTTAGCACCTTTAGAATTAAAAATACTTAATTTATTTTGTTTTATTTTAAGTGCATTTTCTTTTTCATCTTGCGTTACATATTCATAACTAGCAATTATCATGCGGGCTACCCAGAAAAATAAAATTTCAGGAGCCGTAACTAAATCATTTGTTGGATAATAATATTTTATATCTGGGCCGCTTGGATTTTTAAAACCATCAAAAACACTTATAGGCCATAACCAAGATGAAAACCATGTATCTAATACATCTTCATCCTGTTTAAGTGTGATATTTTCAGATCCTGGATATTGTATTTGATAAATCCGAAGCGCTTCTTCATGCGTTTTTGCAACTACACTCACCCCTTTCTTATCATACCATGCTGGGATGCGCTGTCCCCACCATAATTGGCGAGAGATGCACCAATCATGAACATTCTCCATCCAATGTTTATAGGTGCTTGTAAATTTTTCAGGAATTAATTTTATTTCACCATTTAACACATTTTCTAATGCAGGCTTTGAAATTTCATCCATTTTCAAAAACCATTGCATACTTAATTTAGGTTCAATCACGGCATCCGTGCGCTCGGAATAGCCAACCTTATTTTTTATATCTTCAATCTTAACAATGAGCCCCATTTCATGCAAATCTTTTGAAATTTTCTTTCGAACAACAAAGCGGTCTTCACCAATATAAAACTTTGCAGCACTGCTCATTTTACCATCCTCAGAAATAGTATCAATTACTTCTAGATTATGCTTCACTCCTAAATTATAATCATTAATATCATGAGCAGGAGTAACTTTTAAAGCTCCTGTACCAAATTCAATATCAATATAATCATCAAAAATTATGGGCACACTTCTATTTATAATAGGTATAATAATCCGTCTGCCTTTTAAATGTTTGTATCGAATATCCTCAGGATGCACACAAACGGCAGTATCCCCTAATATTGTTTCAGGGCGCGTTGTGGCAATTGTTATATATTCATCAATTTGATTAGAATCAGTATTATTGGCGATATTTTCTATTTTATATTTCACAAAATATAATTTAGAATTCACTTCCTTATGAATAACTTCTTCGTTTGAAACAGCTGTCAATCCTACAGGATCCCAGTTAACCATCCTTACACCTCTATAAATTTTACCCTTGTTATGAAGGTCAATAAATACATCAATTACAGCCTCGCTCAAATCATTTTCCATGGTAAAACGAGTACGGTCCCAATCACAAGAAGCACCTAATTTTTCTAATTGTTTAAGAATTATTCCGCCATATTTATCTTTCCATTCCCAAGCGTATTTTAAAAACTCATCCCGTGTTAAATCCGTCTTTTTAATTCCTTTCTCTTTTAATAAAGCTACCACTTTGGCTTCTGTAGCAATGGATGCATGGTCGGTACCAGGCACCCAGCAAGTATTAAACCCCTGCATGCGTTTCATTCTAATTAATACATCCTGAATGGTATTGTTGAGCATGTGCCCCATGTGGAGCACGCCGGTTACATTTGGAGGAGGTATAACAATGGTATAAGGTTCCCTATTATCGGGCATGGATTTAAAAAAATTATGCTTAATCCAGTGGGCATACCATTTATCTTCTGTTATTTTAGGGTCGTAATTTTTGGGGATTTCCATAATAATTGACGTACTTTG